>Ga0268280_1002342_pt1 | contig 11113 bp, 16 predicted proteins | sample saktaG_9_FD_190139 | JGI IMG/M metagenome (GOLD analysis project Ga0268280, IMG submission 190139) | Saline water microbial communities from Sakinaw Lake, British Columbia, Canada - sak_2011_5_24_40m | ecosystem: Environmental > Aquatic > Non-marine Saline and Alkaline > Saline ...
AAAACCTCGTTTTACCATCTGGGCCGCATCTTGGCGAACCTTTGGCATATGTGGATTTGTTGTATATGACATGTACATAGTTTACATATATTTTGCGTCCAAGCTATTGAACCATTACGAAAAGCTTGACAAAGTCAGCCTATTTGATATAATACCGCCAGAGTTTCAAAACGGGCAAATCGCCCAAAACCGTGGCAAAAGCCACATTGTTCATCAAAAGGAGAAATGGTGGTATGAAGCCGTATATTCAGATCGTTGATAAGGAAGGCAAGATCACGTACATGCACAGTGAAAGTAATGGCTGTGATGTCATGATCAGTGGCAGTATGCCGAATGAGTTTTCGGCCACTGTCACGGACAGAACGAATTCTGATGGCGTGGAGTTCGTCTTCCAGCCCAGAGACATCGGACGAATCATCGCTCTCACGGTCTCTTCTAATACGGAAGCCTTTGTCGAGGCAATGTTCGGTAGCCATGAGTTGTACGAACTCATCGAATGTCAGGAACTCTTCTACGGGGAAGAGGACTTCGATGAGTCAGTGATCGCCGACTTCACGAATGAGCTCTTCGGCACGGACAATCAGTTTTTCTTCCGCATGGTGGAAGAGAAGGACGGCAAGTGGACACTACACTTTGTCTTCCACAACGAGGACGTGTCCAGCCTTCCGACGGAATGGAAAGAATTCTCCCGATAGTCGCGCAACCGCCTCACAGAGCAAGGAAAATCGCGTTGTACTAGAAGAGAAAAAACAGTTGATATTGACCTTGGTATTTACGGGCGTTTGTATTGCCCTAACTGTATCATTTTCAAGTATTCAGCCGGTAATTATTTTCTTCTTCTTGCACGAGATTGGACGCGGAGCAACGGGACCTATCATGGATTCCTATACCCAAAAGTGTATCACTTCTTCTAAGGAGAGGGCGACATTGTCTTCTTTTGGATCAATGGTGGGGCACTTTGGTGGAGCATTGGGACTGGTAGTGTCTGGACTGATTGCCAAATATGTCGGCATCACGTCAACATGGATCGTTTCTGGAACTGTTTTGGTTCTTGCTACCTTGTTGATGGTGAAAAACCATAAAGACAAGCCCGACCGTTCTTGTTGACCAAAAAGGGTTGGTGATTTTTATATCACCAACCCTTTTTCCTTTCATTAGCCATATTATTTGTTTTTATCTTTTAAAATATTTCTTCTTATTTTCATTAATGTTTCCAAAACGTTATTTACTCCGCCTTTTTCATTATCAGTTTTCATCATACCCAAGATTCTAAGCCCCATGTCTCCAAAAGTCTCTTTCATTAATCTAGCAATTGAAATTAAGTTACCATCAAAATTCGCTTTTAAAAATTCTTTAAACACATCCTCTTTTGCTTTATATTTATCACCAAATTCCTTTAGAATTTCGCAACAAACATATTCTAAGACTTCTCTTTGTTTATTATAACCAACGCCTGTCCAATTTTTTTCGTCTAGAGGGTCAACCCAGAAAATTTCATCCTCAGGTCTTTTTCTTTCCTTCGCAATCTTTTGTCTTATCTTTGTATTTTCTTCAGATTCACGTCTTTTTTTCTCTTCAGCTAATTCTGGTAAATCTAACAATTTTAGAAAGCTTATTTTTTCTTGCCAAGCCACGATCCCTTCATCTAAACCAGAAAAATGAGTGACCGGTCTACTGGCCTCATCTTTCTTGTGTGGCGAAGTTGCTCTAACGCCACCTCGGTATCTTTGCTCTTTAATTTTTTCTTCTTTGTTTTTATATAATTCCCAAACCTCTCTTGATTTCATGTGTAAAGCTTCATGAAAAGCCACAACGGCAAATCTTAATAAATCTGAACGTAATTCAGAAGATAGTCCAATAGCAGATGCTCTTCCTTCATAACCACCCGTTTCTGAATCAAAATATTTTTTTAATTCTTTTTTAGGTAAAATATGATAATTTTTTATAGGTATATCAAACGGTTCGACACCACACTCAAGCATTAAACGATTTGTCTCATTATTTATAAATTCTAAAATAGCAATTTGTTCTGGAGTTTTAGCATACTCTGTTTGCTTAATTTCTCTCCTTTCTCTTTCTGTTGCTATTTCTGCATCCTCCTGTTTTAAAAAAGTATTCATTTTACAGACCTTAAACTTTTCTTTCTCATCTTCTGGTACAGCTCCCACTACTTCAAATTTTGGTAGATTTTCCATACCACAAATATATCACCTTTCTATAAACTAATAAAGAAAAACTATTTTTATAGTTACAATCAGCCATAATCGGCTACATTTTATATAGCTGTAATTATCAGTTATCCACAACCCCTTTTTTTACTTGCGATAGATTATACTGCAAGGGTGTCTGAGGGGCGTCAACTCTGTATTGCTTGACTTTTACGGCTATAATCAGCTATACCTCTATAGCCGTATTTATGTATAGGTTTGGTCTAAAAATGTATAGGTTTGCCAAAAAGTGTATAGCTTTAGGCAAGACTTGCATAGCTTTTGCTAAAATGCTATACTCTCCCTGAGACAATTATGGATAAAGATTTAATCACAATTGGGGAAGCAGCGGAAATGATCGGGATAACCGTTACCACACTAAGAAGGTGGGACGAAAGCGGTCGTTTGGTTTCTATTAGAAAAACACCGACTGGTATTCGTCGTTATTCTAGAAAAGTAATAGAAACATATTTGAACGATCTATTACAATTAGCAACTGACTGGATTTCATCTGGCATAGAAATTCCTTCAAAATATTTTTGTGAAAACAGTGCTGTTTTTCAGGCCAGATTACAAAAAATGCAGAATGAATTAGCAATCATTAAAAATGAAGAAATAGAAAAGATTTTTCCCTTGGTTGTAGCGGTGGCTGGCGAAATTGGGAATAATTCTTTTGATCACAACCTAGGACAGTGGCCAGATATTGCCGGTATTTTCTTCGGTTACGATATTAATAAAAGACAAATTATATTAGCAGATCGCGGTCAGGGTATCCTACAAACCCTTAAAAGAATAAGGCCAAACTTGATTGATGATAAGGAAGCTTTAAAAATGGCCTTTACCGAGATTGTTTCCGGTCGAGAACCTGAAGAAAGAGGAAACGGCCTTAAATTTGTTAGAAATGTTGTTACAAAAAATTCAATCGGCCTTTCTTTTCAATCTGGTAATGCTCAATTAGAGTTAAAAAGGGACAGTTCAGATCTAAATCTAAAACTAGCTCAAAATTATTATCGTGGATGTATCGCATTAATTGTTTATTAGTAATAATCTCTCGATAAAAACTCGAGACAAAGAAAAATAAGATGAATATCATACTACAAAAATTTGGAACCACTCTTATATCTCGACAAACTGGTCGAGAGGCTTTTAATGCATTCAGGCCTTCGCTTAAAGATATCAATGATACAGAAATAGTAGAAGTAGATTTTAGTGGAGTTATAACTTTTTCTCCTTCGTGGGGAGATGAGTTTTTGACGCCTCTTTTGAAGGAATATCAAGATAGATTAGTCTTAAAAAACACGGAAAACCCTTCAGTTAAAGCCACATTAGAGATTCTTGAGCAAATAAGCAAGAGGAAATTCATTATTAGATAATTAGGCTAATTATGGAGTGAAGCTTGGGCTAAAGCCGTTCCAACTTCATCCCATAAGGCCGATAAATAAAATCGCGAAAGCGGTTTTTTGTTTGTCGGGGCGAGAATGTAATTTGAATTGCTTTCAAACGGGATTTGAACGGCGGAACGCTGTTTTGCTAGCAAGCAAAACCGTGAGCCGGTGCCCAGCCTAATTTTTTTGACGAAAAAAATTAAGGCGAGGGAAAAACTCCCGGCCTATGCTATAATTCTTTTATGCCAAAATTATTTCAAAAAACAGTGGAGAATTTTACCTGTGAACATTGCGGGGCGGAGGTAGTGGGGAATGGTTTTACTAATCATTGCCCAAAATGTTTATGGAGCAAGCATGTGGATATAAACCCTGGTGACCGGGCTTCGGAGTGCCAAGGAATGATGCAACCAATTCTAGTGGAAGTTCAACGGGGCGAACAAATGCTGACTTATCGTTGCACCAAATGTGGTTTCTTGCGTCGAAAGAAAGCTGAGAAGGACGATAATTTTGATGAAATTTTAAAAATAGCTCAGGGTGTCATATAGAAATACGGCTTTTATTTCTACTTTTTTTATGTATAATATGGCGTATGCGGGACTAGTTAAATGGTATAATGTGGGTTTTCCAAACCTAGGTTGGGAGTTCGATTCTCCCGTCCCGCACTTTTATAAAGATAATTTATTATAAAATATGAATGACGGACCAAAATATCCAGGAGACAGACCGAGCGAAGATGATTGGAATCAGGAGGATGATAAGGCAGAGCGTTTTAATCCGACTGAATATAATTCGGAATATTTAATGGACTGTTTTTCAAAACTAGTTCCTAATCGGGGAATTACTATAGATAATATTCAAACGATTATTATGATGGCTGGTATATCTAATAGTGAATTTAAGATAGTTGAAAAAGCTTATGATTTAGGGTTTGAAAATCCTTCAGATGAACTGGAATATATTAAAAGAAAAATCGATACTACCGCTTTAGCGATCAATGCAAAAAAGAATTAAATTTTTTGAATAAAATAAAAAACCTCCTGATCGGGAAGTTTTTTATTTTGAGTTTAGTATTAAATACTTATACCTATACCTATACTTATACTCATACTTCCTACTTCACCGCTTCCTTTAAAGCTTTGGCAGCGCGGAATTTCGGCACCTTCATAGCTGGAACCTTAACGGTCTCACCAGTTCGAGGATTTCGAGCGTCTCGAGCAGCTCTCTGCTTGACAGAGAAGATACCAAGTCCGGCGATTGATACTTCCTCGCCCTTTTTTAAAGTGGCAACGATAGAATCAAACACCTTATCTACTATTTGTTCAGCTTGAACTTTGGTGGTGTTTAATACGCCATTTACGGCTTCGACAATTGCTTGTTTATTCATATTTTTATTTAATTAATTACTTGCGCAAGTAATGAACTTTTAGTTCAAATTAATAATTTTCTCGACCTTATTTCTACCATACCATTATAATACTTCATTTTTTCCTTGCAAGCCTTTTAAAAACTTGACAAAAAGGACGAGGGCTTGCGATGCAAATCCTCGTCCTTTTCTTTTGTCTTTTTTTTGGGCTTCATCTCCGCCTATTCTTAGGAGGAGTACCTGGGTCTTCGAAGGGGAGGTGGTATTATCTCGCATACCCGGTAGTGAATTTTCAATTTACAAAATTTTTTCCTGGTAAAAATACTCTTTTAGTCTACGGCGTAATAATCTTCTACCTTGTGACACCTTGAAATACTTTTCTCGCCTTTTGGCATCAAACTCATTTAAACAAGCTTCGTAATATATAAGTTTCCATGGAGCATATCGTTTCGTAGAAAAATTTTGCTTCTGATTATGTTCTTTGAATCTCCTTTTCAAATCACTTGTATAACCAATATATAACTCATCTTTAGCAGATAAGCTTTGTAATATATAAGTGTAGAACATAATCGAATTGAAAATCTACTACCGGGCATACTCCACCACTCTTAGCTCGCGGATGACATTCACCTTGATTTCGCCCGGATATTTGAGATCAGTTTCGATTTTAGAAGCGATATCGTGAGCTAATTCCTTAGCTTCCAAGTCCGAAATATCTTCTGGAGTTACAAAGACGCGGACTTCACGGCCGGCCTGTAGGGCATAGGATTTCTCCACGCCTGGGAAAGCATTAGCCAAGGCCTCTAATTCCTGCAATCTCTTAATATAATTTTCAATATTATCTCGTCTAGCTCCTGGTCGAGAACCGGAAATAGCATCGGCCACCTGAACAATAATTGATTCCACGGTCTCATAGGGAGTTTCTTCATGATGACTTTGCATAGCTTTAATAATTTCCTCACTGGCACCGAATTTTTGTAATATTCTTTTACCGATTTCCACATGAGTTCCAGCGACTTCATGGTCCACGGCTTTACCAATATCGTGCAGAAGAGCCCCAGCTTTGGCGACACCAACATTAGCCCCCATTTCTTCGGCAATCATCCCAGCGATATGAGACATTTCAATGGAATGCTGCAAAACGTTCTGACCATAGCTAGTTCGGAAATGTAATCTACCTAAAATAGCGACGATACGTGGATCCAAATTAAAGACTCCACATTCATAGGCGGCGGCTTCACCTTTTTCCTTGATAATTTTATTTATACTTAATTTTGCCTCATCTACCAGCTTCTCAATTTTAACCGGCTGAATACGGCCATCAATTAACAGATTTTCTAAAGCTACACGGGCCACTTGTCGTCTAACCGGATCAAAAGAGGAGATAGTGACAGCTCCAGGTGTATCGTCCACCATTACTTCCACGCCAGTGGCTCTTTCAAAAGCTTTAATATTTTTACCTTCCTTACCAATAATTTTTCCTTTCATTTCGTCAGATGGAATATTCACGATAGTGGACATCACATCCGAAGCCACGGAATTACCAAGCCTTTGGATGGCCGTAGTCAAAATTTCTTTGGCTTTAGCTTCATATTTTTCCTCACCAAACATTTCTAATTTTTGAATGCGAGACAAAATATCTTCTTCATATTTCTTTTCCGTGGATTTTAATATTTCTTCTTTAGCCTCTTCCACTGTTAAATTAGCAATCTTTTGCAACTCTCCAAGTTTTTCAGCCTCAATTTTATCAGTCTTAGCCCTAATTTCTTTTATTTCCTCAATTTTCTTTTTGATATTTTCTACTTCCTTATCAATATCTGTTTGCCTTTGATCTAAAAGATCTTCCTTCTTGATCAAACGAGCCTCCACGATTTTAGCGGCATCCTCTTTTTCTTTAGCCTCTTTCTTAATATCTTTTAAAGTTTCTACCGCTTTGTTTTCGGCCTCCAAAACGATTTTTTTAGCTTCCTCTTTAGCCTGAAGCATCATTCCCTTAATCTCCAATTCCATGGAGCCTCTCTTGCCGAGGGAAATAATCAGACGCAAGAAATAACCGATAGCGATACCGATTAGGCCCGTCGCGCCGGCTAACAATAATACAATTTTTAATGACATAAATTTGCGAATATGCTCCGCTTTTTATGTAATTGAAAACAAAGTTAATTAACTCTTTTTGATTAAGTTAAATAAAGACATATTCTGTCCAAGTTCTAGATATTTTGATTTCAAGTTGATAAAAAACAGGCTCATATAAATTAAATTGATAACTTTGTCATAATATAACAAAAGGAGCTATTTTGCAAGCGGTGAAAAGAAACAGAAAATAGTGCTAATGGAAACTTACGGAAGGCGACGGCCTGAGTATGAGCGAATTTTTCAGCAGAAAAATTACGCGTTCTCCAACTAGTACTATTTATTGTTTCTTGACTATAAAACCTTATCTATAATTCCGTATTTTTTAGCTTCGTCGGCGGACATGAAATAGTCGCGGTCGGCATCACGCTCAATTTGAGCGATAGTTTTGCCAGTATTATCAGCCATGATTTTATTTAATTTTGCCTTAAGTTTGATTATCTGCTTGGCGGTGATTTCAATATCGGAAGCTTGGCCTTGGGCCCCGCCCATCGGCTGATGGATCATAATTTCGGAATTGGGTAGGGAATAGCGTTTACCTTTTTTACCAGCAGAGAGGAGGAGAGCGGCAGCGGAAGCGGCCATACCCACACAAACCGTGGAGACATCATTTTTTATATGATTCATGGTGTCTAGGATTGCTAGAGAGGCAGTCACTGACCCACCAGGAGAATTTATATAAAGGCGAATATCTTTTTTAGAATCTTCACTTTGTAAAAATAAAAGTTGGGCAATAATAATATTCGCTACATCATCATCGATTGGCCCGCCGAGGAAAATAATATTTTCCTTTAATAGGCGCGAATAAATATCGTAGGCGCGTTCGCCGTTTTGGCTTTTTTCTATAACTGTTGGGATTAAGTAACTCATAAATAAAGTCTATATTAAAAAATAGAAAAACACAACTGCTCCCGGACAAACTTACTTTTTCTTTGCACGATAATAATTTTGTCGTCACAAAATTATTTCTCTACTCCCTCAGTTTCTTGCTAGAAACTTCAGTCCGTAAGGCACGAAAAAGTAAGTTTGTCCGGAAGCTTATGTTTGTGATACACTGTTTCATATGCGTTTACATAGATTTTATATAGAACAAAAGATAGCTAAAGGGGGAGAGATTACCCTAACCGATACTGAGTTAATTCATCAACTCGCTAATGTTTTTCGGTTCAAGAGTGGCCAGAAGATTATTGTATTTGATGGTACTGGATTTGAATATGAAGCAGAGATTATTTTAATTAATAAAAAAGAGATTAAATTAAAAGTTTTTGCTAACCAAAGCTCGGCCTTTGGTAATTCCAAAAGCCTAGCCTTGGTTAACCAAGTTTCACTTTTTTTATCTTTAATCAAGAAAAATAATTTTGAATTAGCTACGGAAAAATGTACGGAAATTGGCGTGGCGGAAATCCATCCAATCATCTCTGAACGCAGTGAGAAAAAAGATTTGAATATTGAACGATTAAATAAAATTGTAAAAGAGGCGAGTGAACAAAGTGGGCGAACTACTCTCCCACAAGTATTTCCCATTATTCCTTTAGAGTTAGCCGTTTCACAAGTGATAAAAGAGGGGAAAGTGGGATTGGTGTTTCACACTGTTACTGATTCTTTCAACCGCCCCCGTCGTCAGAATGACCACCCCTCCTTAGAAAAGGAGGAGAAAGGGGAGCCTCTCCTAAATCCTCTCCCAAGGAGAGGATTTTCTGAAAGCCCCCTTCCTTGGGAAGGGGGTGTGGGGGTAGGCTCTGATGTGGCAGCCTTTGTTGGGCCAGAGGGTGGATGGACTGAGGCGGAAATGGAACTTTTCAAGCAAAACAATTTTCAGATTCTCTCTCTCGGTTCTAATATTCTCCGCGCCGAAACCGCCGCGATGATTGCTATATGGGAGGCCCTTCGGTTGTAGTAATAATCACCCGTAATTATCTTAATTAGAATTAGTAAATCCAGCAAAACTTTCGCTATAGCGAAAGTTTTGCTTTGTGATACAATATGATTATGAGAAAATATTTAAAATATAAAGGAGTTACGGTTAATCGTTTTGGTATACCAGTATTTTCATCTGATAAAAAGAAAAAGGGTGGGGAGTCTAAAAGGTCTCAAAGAAAATATTCCGATTATAAACATTTTATTTTTAATTTTGCGCTTACAGCACCTAAAGATTTAATCGTGATTTGTGATTTTCCGTTTAGCAGAAGAAGCGAGCGGGATTGGTTTCGATATCAGCTGAAAGGATTTAATTATACAAGAATTCAAAAAAGTGTCTGGGTCGGTCCATCTCCACTGCCAAAGGATTTTCTTGATTACATAAAAACCATCGGTCTTTTGGATAAATTAAAAATACTAAAATTAGCCAAGCCATATTCAAGAGACAAGTAAAACTTTCGCTATAGCGAAAGTTTTATAACTGGACAAAATTTTATAATAAGTATAATCTTTGTTAGGAAAAAAGTTCCAAGGAAAGGAGGTTAATCATGACTAAAGGAAGCAGACCAGCGAGATGTATTCGTAGTTATTACAGAGTTGCTGATAAGTTTCACGATTGTCATTACTGCCGGATCCCTATCATGCCAGGTGAAATGTATCACGCCGAGGTCTGGGTTCAAGACCGGAAACTTAAGGTAAGAAAATACCATCATTCCTGTCCAGAAGACCCACACGATGAAGAAGAGCGAATAAAAAGGGAAATTGAAGAGCAAGAAAAATCTGAACCTGAGTCTGAAGAAATGGACATGGCAGCGTAAAACAGCAAGATTATGAGTCTTGCTGTTTTTAATTTAATATTTTTAGGAGAAATTATTTCTGATTCTCTAACCATTCCAATACCTTCTCGTTCGTAAGCATCATTTCCACATAGGCTTTGGTGCGATCCTCGGTGGCATCTTTATAAGTCTTTAAAAGATTTTCTACTTCTTTTTTGACGATTTCTGGATCAGCTTCAATTTTTTCTTCTAGGGCAATTTTAGTAATTATAAGTTGGACCTTAGCTCTCTTTTCCGCATCGGGTAGCCACTCTTTAGCCAAATCCTCCTTAGTCTTTTTTAAATGATTTAAATAATCTTCTACTTTTAAACCAGCGCGAGTAATATCATCTTCAAATTGGGCCTGCATTTTTCTTAATTCGCTTTCCACCATTATCTTTGGCATGGTAACTTTAGTATCAGCTAGAATATTTTCGATGATAGCCATTCTTTTTTTGTCTTTGGCTTTGAATTCTTTTTCTTTTTTAATACCTTCGCGGATTTTATTTTTGAAATCTTCCACCGTTTCAAATTTACCAAGTTTTTTCACCCAGTCATCATTTAGCTCTGGTAGCGGAATTTCTGCCCCTTCTTTCTCTTCGGTTTTGTTTTCTGGGTCCGGCACTTTTTTATTTCGAGCATTTTCTTGAGTTTGGAAGTTTTTACGAATTTCATTTATAGTCTCTTCCAACTCTTTATCAGTGGCCTCAGTTGGTTCAGCTTTTTCTTTATTCTCCTTTTCCGCAATCTTTTTATAATCTGCTAATTTAATCTCCGGCATCACAGGCCCCAACATTTTAAATTGTAGGGGATTACCGACCGCAATTTTGGTAATCTGAATATTTGGCAAACTGATGAAATGTGTTTTACTTTCGGCAATTATTTCGGCAAAAACATCATTAATGGCCATCTCCGCCATTTCTTGATAAATAGCTAGTTCACCCACATGTTTGACTAACATGGCTTCTGGCACATGACCAGGTCGAAAGCCCGGTAGACTGAGATTTTTTTGGATTTTTTCTATGGCCTTAGCGCGGTGATTAGATACCACTTCATTTTCTATCTCACATTCAATTTCGACCTCGGAATCGGCTAGATCCTTAGTCCCTAAAATTTTATATTTTTTCATCCCCTGAGTCTAACTGATTCCTTCTTCTTTTTCAAGTTCTGCACTGGCCTATGATACAGTTGACACTAGATTGAACATTGAAAACAATGAATACGTTGAAAATTACAGCCAATAATGCTTGGCTAGATGATATCAGAAATAATCATCTAAATAGCATGAAAAAC
>Ga0268280_1002345_pt1 | contig 11107 bp, 12 predicted proteins | sample saktaG_9_FD_190139 | JGI IMG/M metagenome (GOLD analysis project Ga0268280, IMG submission 190139) | Saline water microbial communities from Sakinaw Lake, British Columbia, Canada - sak_2011_5_24_40m | ecosystem: Environmental > Aquatic > Non-marine Saline and Alkaline > Saline ...
ACGCCCACGCGCCGCTCGCCGTCCCACCGATAGAAGGCCGCAAAACACCACTTACCTTCGGCATCCTTCCAGTGGGTACCGTTCGGGTACTTATCCGCAAAGGCCGGATCGTCTTGGTTGACCTTGGCCAAGGAATACGGATCTGCCGGCACAAGACCGCGAAGTTCGTATTCCTTATCGAGATCAGCACCGCTCACCCAACGATCCAGTTTGAAGAAGACGGTTTCGCCTTCCTCGCCATCGCCACGTGGCATACCAGCAACTACGATACTGTTCGTATATTGCTTTCGACCCGTTGTGTCGAGTACGGTTTGCGGTGCTAGACAACGATTCACCCCCTTGAAGCGCCGGATGATCAGGTTACTGATCATCTCTACTCGCCGACGGAAGTCCGCCACGAATACCTCAACCAGTTCAGCTCCCTGCTTTTCCAGCACCACTTTGGCCGGAACGCTTGGCAACTTTGCCTTCCGAAGACCAGCACCAATGAGCTCCTGGACCTTGCTGATCTGACCGACCGACATTATCTCTGCTGATGGGGTCATGTGCTTTGACATGGCGTCATCCTTTCTGTGTTTGTTTGGCTTGACCAACCGTTGTGGTAGTCATAGCAGAAAAATTCCGAGATTTCAGGGTCTATCCGCTATGACCACCTATTTTTCTTGACTTTTTATTAAGGTTCTAGTCTGTAACAAGTATAGCATTTTCCATCATAAAAGTCAAGCTTTCCGTAATGGTTCAATAGCTTGGAATCACCCCATAGTATAAAATATGGCCAGAAATAAGGGTTAAACTTGCCTCTCACAACTCTCTACCAAATTCTGAAATAATGAGGCCACCGTCATAGGCCCCACCCCGCCCGGTACAGGTGAAATAGCGGAGACAATATCTTTAACTGATTCAAAGTCTACATCTCCAACCACTGTAGCCGTAGGCTTCAATCTAACCCCCTCATCAGATGAGGAGGGGGTGTCATTCTGATGACGGGGGCGGTTGAAATTAGGGAGGTGGTGTGATATGGGGCGGTTAAGAGACGTAATACCAATATCTACCACCACCGCACCCTTTTTAATATAATCGGCCCCCACCAGTTCTGGTTTACCAATAGCGACAATTAAAATATCCGCTTCTCTAGTAATCTTATCCGAATTTTCTGTTTGACTATGCACCACTGTCACTTCCGCACCATTATTTTTCATTAAAATCGCCACCGGATTCCCCACCAAAGCGGAGCGTCCCATGACCACCAATTTCTTCCCTGTCACGGGAATATTATAATATTTTAAAAGTGACAAAACGCCACGGGCTGTCGCTGGAATAATCCCCTGATCATTATTTTCAGACAGATTTTTTTTATTAGCCGAGCAAACACCATCCACATCTTTTTCCGGAGTAATTTTTTCTACTGCCTCTAACCAATTCAAAGGGGCTGGCACTGGTGATTGAATAATAATACCGTGCACATTTTTATCCTGATTTAATTTCTCCACACCAGCTAAAAGTTCTGCCTGTGTAATTTCTTTATTCTTAACATCAAGGTTCAACCTTGATGTTACTAAATCAACAATGTAGGCATTCACTCCGATCTTTTTGGCAAAATTCATTTTCATTCGCACATAAATATCCGAATCCGGATTATCCCCAATTTTTATAATCGCTAAAGTAGGGACCACTTTAAAACTCTCAATCTTTTTCTTGAGCTCGGCCATTATTTCATCCCGCACAATTTTTCCGTCTAATATTTTAGGCATCTGATGATAGTAATATAGAAACAATAGAAAAACAACCGCCCTGGCTATCAGAATAGACACCCCTCCTTAACCAAAGAGGGGGAAGCCGAAATTAAAACTTTCGCCACAGCGAAAGTTTTAAGGTGAAGTTTGCAGGTGCGAACTTAATAAAATATTATTTAGAGATACGCCATGGCGTATCTGACAAAAACCAAACATAAGAAAAGGCGTTGAGCTGTTCAAAAACCTTATTTTGAGCCATTATTTCCCTCTCCTTAGTCAAGGAGAGGGGTTAGGGGTGAGGTTGATTTCCCCCTGACAAGGGGAATTAAGGGGGTTTCTTTACCCCGCCTTTCTTAGGAGGGGTCGCGTTCTGACGCGGGGGTGGTTCTAGTAGTGGTGATTGTAAAACCAAGGCTAGGCTTTGAGAGTACCCAAGGCCGAGCTTTGGTTTTACTCATATCTCAACGCCTCCATTGGACTCTTCCTCGCCGCTTGACGGGCGGGATAAATACCAAAGACGAGACCAACTAAGCTAGAAACGATTAAGCCCAGAATGGCGGCACCATAGGGGAAAGTAAAAGTCCAAGCCAGCCCGGCAAATTTATTAATAATAACAGAGGCTAAGAAGGCTAAACCGGAGCCAAGAATAATACCAATTATTCCGCCCAGCCCAGTTAAAATCACAGCTTCTAATAAAAATTGTGTCAAAACTTCCACATCAGTTGCTCCTAAGGCTTTCCGCAAACCGATTTCCTTAGTCCGCTCCGTCACCGACACTAACATAATATTCATAATACCGATACCACCAACGATTAGAGAAATGGCGGCGATAGCTGTTAAAAATATCGTCAGAGTATTAAAAATAGTTCCTAATTTATCCGCCACTTCGGCTGGAGTAGAAACAAAGAAATCATCCTTATCCGAATCAGTAATATTATGTAAATCTCGCAAAGTTTTTTTAATATCCGTCGCCACGGCCTCAATATTATTCTCAGAATCAGCCTCTACCACTACTCGCTGGAAATATTTTGTCCCCACCACATATTGTTGCATCGTCGTATATGGAATAATAATTGAATCATCAAAATCAATAAAGGAACCTTGCCCCTTCTTAATCAAAATTCCCACCACTCGAAAAGTAGTATTCTTAATGCGAATCTTTTCTCCCAAAGCTTGGCTTTGACCAAATAATTTATCACGCACCTTATCCCCAATCACCGCCACGGCTGATTTACTTTTCACATCTTCATCGGTAAAGAAAAATCCCTTATCGGTTTTAAGATCAAATAATCCAGCCATAGATTCGCCCGATCCAAATAATGATGGTTTATAAATTTCATTTTGATAAACGGCATTTTCCGAACCAAAAATAATGGGCATGACATTTACAGCATTGGGTAAATTATTTTTATTTTTCAAAGCCGTTAGTTCCCGCTCCTTTAAAGAATCTGCGTACAGAGACGCTAAATCGCTGGCCCCAGATGGCTCTCGCCCAGGTAAGACAATAACATTCTTAGCCCCCAACCCTTCCACCTGCCCTAAGATTAAATCCTTAGCCCCCGCCCCTAAAGACATAATTAAAATAATAGAGGTAATACCAATGACAATACCTAAAATCGTTAAAGCCGATCTGGACTTATGAGTCCGTAATCCCGTCAGGGCTGTTTTTATACTGTATCTTAATTTCATCCCAGTTGTAAAATTTTAATTATTAATCTTTAGATATTATTTAATGTCCGCTGAATTTACAACGGGACAAGTATTATTTCACAAAACTCTTACCATCTAATTTTCTATTCTCCACTTTTACATCACTCTCTATTTTACCATCAAGTAAACGAATAATACGTTCGGCATACTCCGCTGTATAGGTTTCGTGGGTAATGAGAATAATCGTATGATTTTTTTCCTGATTTAATTTTTGAATAATTTCAATAATCGCCTGACCACTTTTGGAATCCAAGTTTCCAGTTGGTTCATCAGCAAAAATTACTTCTGGTTGATTAACCAAAGCCCGAGCAATAGCCACTCTTTGTTTTTCCCCACCAGACAATTGATTAGCCTCATGATTAATGCGGTGCGACAGGCCAACGGCCTCTATGGCTTCCGTCGCTAATTTATCCCAATCACTTTCTGGTCGATCAGAATATAATAATGGTAATTTTACATTCTCCAGTACTGTTGATTTAGGTAGAAGATTAAAAGCTTGAAAAACAAAACCCATTTTCTCATTCCTAATCTTTGCTACTTCGCTCGAATTGTAACTTTTTATATCCTGACCATTAAAATGAAAACCCCCGTGTGAATAATCATCTAATAGGCCGAGAATTTGTAATAGGGTTGATTTACCAGAACCAGACGGGCCCATAATAGCCACGAACTCCCCCTTTCTAATATTAAAAGTCACTCCGTTTAAGGCTCGGGTCTCTACTCCACCATTATTATAAACTTTAGCCAGATTTTTGACTTCAATAATTTCCATAAATTAACGAATTAACAAATAATACGAATCAATAAACAAATAAAGATTATAAAGAAGTTACAACTTTATCGCCTTCATTCACACCAGAAATAATTTCCACCATTCCGTCTGAACCCCGCAAACCAACTTCAATTTGAATTTCTTTTTGAATATCACCAGCCAGTAAAATCTTGGTATATTTATTGCCGTCAATAGTATAAACCGCTCGCGCTGGCACGATTAAAACATCGTTCTTTTCCGCTGTTAAAATATCTAGATTCGCTGTCATCCCTGATTTTATTCTTTCATCCTGAGTCACAAAAGACAAAGTCACTTTATAAGTCGGCACACCATCAATTACTGTGGCGGCTGGATCAATTTTTATTATTTCAGTTTCAAATAAAGTATTTTCACCATAAGCATCCAAAGTGGTTTTAGCTTTATCCCCAATCTTGATTTTAGAAATGTCGGCTTCGGGAATAAATGATTCCACTTGATAGTCACCGTAAGAAATTATGGAAATAATATTTTTATTAGCCGAAATAATTTCACCTAATTTAACATCCAAATTAGTAATCACTCCGGTAATTGGCGCGCGAATTATACTCTTGGCCAGTTCCGCCTCAGCACTAGCCACACCAGCTTCCGCTTGCTCAATAGAAGCTTCTTCCGCTAAGGTGGTATTACCAGAAATTTTTAAGGCTAAATCAGCGGAATTATATGAGTTGAAGGAATTAACCAGAGTATCTATGGCCGTATTAACATTAGTTCGGGCCGTGGAAATATTTAATTTCCAAGTATCAATTTGCGTCTGCGTCACGCCAGCTGATGTTGGATCTAAGCTATTTACCGCTTCCGCGCATTTATCTAATAATGATTTAAGAGAAACTAAATTAGTTTTAGCTATATTATAATTTGTTTCCAAAGTCAAAGAAATATCGGTTTTTATTAGAATTCGATACCAAGCATCTAAACTATCACTAATATCATCTTTACCGTCCTCAATATCTTCCTGTAAAAAAGTATCGGTGGTAAAAGCTAGTCTAGCATTATATTTAACTGGGTCATTAAAAAGTGAATATATTTTATTCCGCAAAGCGTCATCAGCTTTAGTATAAGAATCTCTAATAGTATCGGCCAAAGAAGTTTTAGCCTGAGTAAAATTTAAAGCTGTCTGATCAGCACTGTCGCCCAAACCAGCCGTTACTTTCTTTAGATTAGCTTTAGCTTGATCTAAACTAGCAATCAAATCAGCATTGGAAACTGAAGCCAAATACTGTCCAGCATAGACCTTACTCCCCACGGCGACGGATAAGCTAATAACTCGCCCACCCCGTTCAAAAGCTAAGTCTACATCAGCTAAAGGTTGAACATTACCGGTCACACTAACTTCTTGCCGAATATTTCCTTTTTCCGCTAAAACAAAAGTTGGGATTACTGCTCCTTTTCCACCCGCCAAAATAACCCAAATAATACCAATAATAATCAGCCCAATAATCACTGACCAGATTTTATGTCCTTTTACCCAATTCCAAATGACCATAATTATATTTTTCATAGGGGTATTATAGCATAAAAAATGGTCTATTTAAACCATTTGGCAAATATACCAGCTGGTAATAGTCTGCCACTTTTAGCTTGCCCCGCAGAATCTTGATGACGTAGGGATTCCTCAATAGTTAATTCCCCGCTCTCTATATTTCCACCATATTTTTTAACTAAATTTTGCAAACTATTTTCATAGGCAATAGCCGAATAACCGGCGGAATAACCATTCACTAAAACAAAAAGCGGATTAGGAGATAAAATTTCTAAACAATTATCCAAAAGTTTAATAAAATCTTCTTCAATTTTCCATAATTCCTTATTGGCCCCGTGACCAAAAGCTGGCGGATCCATTATAATCGCATCATATTTATTTCCTCTTTTAATTTCTCTCTGCACGAATTTCCGCGCATCATCTTCTATCCAGCGCACTTTCCCTTTATCTAATTTAGAAAATTCGGCATTTTGTTTAGCCCAAGTAATAGCACTTTTGGAGCCATCCACATGTGTCACCTCTGCACCAGCTGATAATGCCGCCAATGTCGCTCCCCCGGTATAGGCAAAAAGATTTAAAACTTTGATTGACCTATTAGCATTTTTTATCTTCTCTTTTATCCATATCCAATTCGGTTCATTCTCAGGAAAAAGACCAGTATGTTTAAAAGCTGTCGGTTTAATTAAAAAATTTAATTCCCCCATCTTTATTATCCATTCTTTTGGTAAATTTTCTCTCGTTTTCCATTTACCACTATCCCCAGACCTTAAAAAAGAAGCGTCGGCCTTTTTCCATTCTTTCTCCTCCAAATTTTTCGGCCACAAAGCCTGTGGATCAGGCCGTCTTAATATATATAGTCCAAATCGTTCCAGCTTTTCGCCATCGCCACTGTCCAGCAGCTCATAGTCTTTGCTTGATTTTGTTTTTAAAATTATCATAATTTAATGTATTTTTACGGCCCCTGCTCGTAAAACCTCTACCTTATCCCCCACAATTCTTACCAAAGTAGATGGTAGTGAATCAAGATTACCATTATCCTCGTAAAAGTCCACCGCCGAGCCAAAATATTTTTCTGCTTCCGCAATATTTTTCGCTGGTGGCTGACCTTCTGGATTAGCACTAGGGGCTACAAGTGGTCCTGTTTGTTTTAAGATTTCAATAAGTTCAGGCTTGTCTGGTAAACGAAAAGCGATTGTCTTATCTTTCGGACAAAGATAGCAAAAATCTTCAGACCCAGATTCTAGGACCACACTCACCTTACCAGGCCAAAATTTTTGCACCCTCCTTTGTTCAGAAACTTCGGGCGGGTAAAGAAAACTTTTAGTCGTTTCTGACGGTTGAATCCCAAATATCTTCAAATCATCAACGCTAGAAATTAAAACAATAAAACCTTTACCGTTAGTTCGATTTTTTATTTTGGCCACTCTCTTAACTGTTTCTTCCTTAAGAGCACTCCCAACAATACCATAACATATTTATTCTTTCCCCCCGCCTTTCTTAGGAGGGGGTTAGGGGGTGGTTTACAAATGATCTTCCTCATCCTTTAACGCTTCTTCCTTATTATGATGAATCGTGCCATCCTTATGATGTGGGGGCATATAAATAGTATAAAGTTTGAGCGGACGCTCGCCAGAAGTATTGATCACATTATGCTGCGCACCAGCCGGCACCACCACGGCATAGCCATCAGAAATAACAAATTCCTCACCATTAATTATCACTTTCCCTTCCCCACTATCAATTCGGAAAAATTGATCAGTGCTCTCATGAACTTCCATACCGATTTCCTCATTAGGTAAAAGGGACATTAATACCACCTGTCCATAAGTACTGGTATAAAGCACTGTCCTAAAATTATCATTCTCCAAAGTCTCTTTCTCAATATTTTTTACAAATGGTTGCATATTTTTATATTAAACTATTAATAATACTATTATAACAAAATATGATATAATAAGCATATGAATGAAGACTTAATTAAAAAAATAGAGGATCAGCAAATAAAGATCGATCAAATTTATAAATCAGTCGAAAAAACCAGAAAATATTTTAAATGGACGATGATTATCACCATTGTCATAATTGTCCTACCCCTCTTGGCTAGTATTTTTATCATTCCCTCTTTTATCAGCTCTTATACCAGCGCTCTGAATGATTTAAATATCACTTTCTAAATTAACTTTCTTTTTCTGACGAAAATACAACCAGCCTAATCCGATAATAATAGCTATGACAGCTGTCAGCATAATAAATGATTCAGCATTTGTTGCGTGAGTCTGGAAAAAAGAAATAGCTATTTTAGTGCCGGTAAATCCGATATAGATATAAATAAAATCTCTGATAATAGAGCCGATAAAAGTGGTAATAAAGAAAAGACGAAAACGAATTTTTAATAAACCCCCACCAATTGATATGAGCGAACTAGGAACTATTGGTAAAGCACGCAAAACTATCAAAATAACATAATCTTTCCAACTTTGACTCAAGCGTCGCCCAAATCCTTCAATCTGCTCATGGGTAATACCAAAAAATTTAGCAATTTTACCAGCAAATAAATCCTCTACTTTATCCACGACCAAATAAATAACACTGGCTCCAAGCGTTTTTCCCAATGCCCCCATAATTGAGAGAAAAATCAAACCCCAAACAGCATACTGTTGCAAAGAAGCAATGGCCCCAGTGGCAATCATCACTGATGGTGACGGAATAATGGGAATAACTTCATCAAAAAAAGAAACCAAGGGCGCAAAAATAGCTAAATGCATATGCCCAGCAAAAGAAATTAAAACTTGTTCTAAATTAATAAACATAAAATTTAATTCATAACCGAATACACACTTGATAATTCTAAACCTAGCGCCCAACCAGAAAAACCTCGTAAACCATATTTCTTAATTAAAGAAATTTTATAACCGATACTGCGGGCATTTTCATACCAGCCAGTGGAACTTTTTCCTTTATCCCAAAAGTGGAAATAGGGAGCCTGTTCGTCAATGTCATAATAAAATTTCAAATTATGTTCCTTCATTAAATTATCCAAATTCTCATTACCACCAATCCCCACTCGCTTCATAGCGGCATCGTCCCAGCGCCAATAATAAAAAGCTAAACCTAATGATATTTTTTCTTTAGGAATTAATGTAAGGCTATGAATAATCACCTTTTCTAACCATTTCCGCCCAGCTACCGGCCCTAAGGAATTAGGATCATCATAAGACATTAAACTAATAAAATCTGTGCTGGACGCTAATCGAGCATAATCATAAACCCCAATAATTCTCTGCCAGAGATTCTTGGGATAATCATTAGGATTTTCAGAAATCTGCGCAATGACAGCCACTGATAATTGCAAATTATTCTTTTGGAATTCAGTGTATATTCGTTCAATAAAAGTAGAGAATCTATCTCGATAGGCCAATTCCATTTGTTCGAAATCTATTTGCCAACCGATATAATTAAAATCCTTAGCTTCCTGAATTAAATTAGCGATTAAAATATCCTGTTTATCAGTATCATCAAGTAACGTATGACCATCGCTCTGGCTAAAACTACCATTAGTTAGCAATGGCATAATTTTAATATTATTTTTCTTGGAAAATTCCAGCAGGTCTGGCTTAACAGTGCCATTTAAATAACCGTCACCGTTAACAGAGTAAGTTTGAGGAGCAAAGATATCAATGGAATTAGGGTGAGCAAAAAATGATTCCCGGGCATTTGGTCCCTCCCGAAAATAAAATAAACGCTCATAGGTAGCGGCTTCTACTTCAACCGCCCCTAACCCCTCCTTATCTAATGAGGGGAAAAAGAAAAAGCTAAAAAAGAAAGCTAAAGAAATAAGGATGTAAAAAGTCTTTTTCATCTATCTATTATAGCATAAAATAGAATATAACCTTGGGTGGCTATCCGGTGTCGATCCGGAACTTATTCCTCCACAGGGAACCGTGCAGAGCCGCTACACTATAGCCACCATTTTGCTCCTATTTATAACTAGGAGATTGCTCATTTATACCACTTTTATGGGCGGAAAGTCTAGCTAGGGCATATAAAAGTGAGGATAAACGGTTTAAATACGCTATAGCGTATGTTGAGATTTTTATCATCCCCTCCTCAACTACCGCCACCACTCGCCTTTCCGCTCGACGAACCAATGTTCGGGCAAAATCCAGTTCTGCTGATTCAATACAAACACCGGAAATAAGAAAAGAATTAATTGGAGGAATTTCTTTTTCAATACCAGCAATTAAATCTTCAACTTCTCTAATCTTTTCTTCACCAATATTTTTATCGGCTCCAGCAATTCCAGCCTGAATAATAAAAAGATTTTCTTGTATTTCCTGAATTATAGAAATCACAGGTTGGTCACTAATTTTAACTTTTACAATTCCTAAATATGAATTTATTTCATCTAAAGTTCCTAAAGCTTCAGCAATAGCTGAGCTTTTTGAAAGCCTTTGATCGCAAGCAAATATTTTAGTTTTTCCCTTATCCCCTTTTCCAGTGTATAACATAAAATAGATTATAACACCTTTGTGCCCGGGAGAGGAATCTTGATCCTTACAGGATCGGTACACCTTTTCCATTTTCTGTTCGTTCAGAAACTTCAGAAAATTATCAAAGGTCTGCAAGTCCTCCTCAAGCAAAAAATAAAAAGGAAAATGCTCATTAAATCTCATTTTCCTTAAATTTTTTGTGCTCGGGAGAGGACTTGCACCTCCACGCCTTGCGGCATACGCACCTCAAGCGTACATGGTTACTGTTACATCACCCGAGCCTGAGGCAAATATAACTTAAAAAAGGAGAAAATTCAATTTACTCAGCTTCAATAGCAGGAGTTTCTTCCACCTCAACTTCTTCTTCTACCACTTCTTTAGCGTTTATAATATGTTTTAATTTTCGGCGGATTTCCTTGGCCGCTTTATCCCGAATATTATACAGCTTGGCGCGACGCACCTTGGATTTACGAATCACTTCAATTTTATCAATATTAGGAGAATAAAAAGGGAAAATTCTTTCTACCCCAACACTGTCGATCACTTTACGAACAGTAAAAGTACCACCAGCTTCATCACCATGCTTACGCGCGATAATCATCCCTTCAAAAACCTGAATACGGCTTTTATCCCCTTCCTTAATTTTCTGATGAACACGCACAGTGTCACCGGCCTTTAGGACCAATTTCTTTCGTTCTTCAATGTTTACTGCTGAAATTTTCATTCCCGTAATCTAGCACATCTTCCCCTTTTCCGCAAATCCTGCACTGGCCTATGATACAGTTGACACTAGATTGAACATTGAAAACAATGAATACGTTGAAAATTACAGCCAATAATGCTTGGCTAGATGATATCAGAAATAATCATCTAAATAGCATGA
>Ga0268280_1002346_pt1 | contig 11107 bp, 6 predicted proteins | sample saktaG_9_FD_190139 | JGI IMG/M metagenome (GOLD analysis project Ga0268280, IMG submission 190139) | Saline water microbial communities from Sakinaw Lake, British Columbia, Canada - sak_2011_5_24_40m | ecosystem: Environmental > Aquatic > Non-marine Saline and Alkaline > Saline ...
GATGCACCATTACCTTGTTTACACGGATATTGGGTATGAAAGCTTCTGTGCAATATCAAAAGCAATTAACTGCGATACGGTTTCTCAGAGTCCTTATTCCATATTCCTTGGTGTTCCGGTAGCGGTTTGGGGTGTGGCCGGGTATTTATTCTGCTTTCTGCTGCTGCCCTTTGCTTTCAGCGCTGATGCCGTAAAAAAACGGATGTGGCCGCTTATTTTCGCAGTGACGTTTATTTTCAGCCTGGTAAGCATTATTTTTGCTGTTATTTCGAATCTTTATATCCGTAGCTACTGCATAATGTGCATTTTAATCTACGGGATAAATTTCATGCTTGTCTTTTACTCGTGGCTGATAATCAGAAGATTCGGAGAAAAAGAAGGAATAATCAAAGGAATATGGCAGGATCTTCATATTATTATTTATAAAAAATGGTTGTCTTTGTCACTTTTTGCTCCATACACAGCAATTGTCGTTTTTGTCTTCATCTTTTTCCCGGTTTACTGGAATCTTACCCCCCCTCCGCTTTCTGCAAATGTTCCGAAGGGGATAACAGAAGACGGGCATCCATGGATAGGAGGTTCGGAAAATCCTGAACTTGTTATAACCGAGTTTACCGATTACCTCTGTTTCCAGTGCAAAAAAATGCATTTTATGCTCCGCCATCTTGTTGAAAAAAATCCTGAAAAAATAAGACTTGTTCACCGCCATTATCCGATGGATCACAGGTACAACCCGCTTGTAAAAGAACCTTTTCATGTTGGATCGGGTGACATGTCCCTTCTATCTATCTATGCGGCAAAGGAGGGAAAATTCTGGGAGATGAATGATCTCCTTCTTGGTGTTGATATAAGCGGTGATAAGATTGATATTAAGAAGTTGGCTGAAAAGATCGGCCTCGATAACGGAAAGCTTGCTTTATCCAGATATGACAACATTATCAGGCATGTTCTATGGCTCGATATCAGGGATGGTTTGAAAGCCGGGATTACAGGTACTCCTGCTTACATGATAAATGGCAAATTATATCTGGGAGTAATACCTGCAGATATCTTAAAGAAAGTTATTAGATAAAGGTAGATAGGCTGTAGGCGTTTAGGCTGTAGTTTTTTTAGCTAACAGTCTACAGTCTAACAGTCTACAGCCTAAACAAACCAATATCAAAAGGGTTATCATGCAAGATCAAGGATCAAAATTGATTGATAAAACTTCTGGATCCTCACTGATATATATTTTCCTTGCAGGTCTTATAACAATCCTTATAGTTTCAGTAATTGTATTGTCTTCCGTACCTCCTGTCAGCAGGGATGCTCTTACCCATCACCTTGCTGTTCCAAAGCTTTATCTTAATCATGGTGGAATGTATGAAATTCCTTCGGTGATATTCTCCTATTATCCCATGAATCTTGAACTGTTATATCTTATTCCTCTTTATTTCGGGAATGATATTGTTCCAAAATATATCCATTTTGTTTTCGCATTGCTGACTGCCTTTCTCCTTTACGGATATTTAAAGAAGCGTACAAACGTTATTTTTGCCCTTTTTGGGGCTCTCTTTTTGTTGTCTATACCGGTAATCGTAAAGCTTTCAATAACAGTTTATGTAGATCTGGGGCTTATTTTCTTTTCAACAGGCTCCATCGTTTACCTGTTCAAATGGATCGAATCCGGGTTCAAACTCAGGCATCTTGTCGTTTCCGCTTTTTTTTGCGGACTTGCCCTCGGAACAAAGTATAACGCCCTGATCGTTTTTTTTCTCTTATCCATGTTCGTAATGTTTGCCTATTCCCGGGTTTTCAGGGATCGAGCAGAACAGCCTGATTCAATGCGTAAAAGCAGTCTCATTTCAGTTAAAGCGCTCTCTTATTCATCGGTATATATTATTGTAGTCCTTTTGGTCTTTTCTCCGTGGATGATAAGAAATTATGTATGGACTAAAAATCCGGTATATCCTCTTTATCAGGGTTTTTTTAACAGGATTAATACAGGGCCGGTGCCGATCGAGCAGGATAAGCTTGATGATTCAATAATGGAGGTAAAAAGGGATAACAAGGGCAGAGAGTGGAGTCATTTTGCCATAAGACGGATAATATACAATGAGCCCTGGTTGCGGATTGCCCTTATTCCTGTAAGAATCTTTTTCGAAGGAGAGGACGGAAATCCAAAATATTTTGACGGTAAACTTTCCCCCTTTCTTTTTTTTCTGCCTGTTTTCGCCTTTTTTCGCAGTAAACAGGATAACTCTGTAATAAGGCTGGAAAAGGAAATTTTACTCTCATTTTCAATTTTGTTTATCCTCTTTGCGTTTGCAAAAGCCGACATGAGAATAAGGTATATTGCGCCTGTGATTCCTCCGCTTGTGATGCTTTCCGTAATGGGACTGCATAATATTTATTCATCGTTGAGTGCCCGTTTTCCTATTTTATCAGGCAGGATGTTATCGTCTGGTCTCTTTTTTTTTCTTTCTGTAATAATATCTATTAACGGTATTTATGTTCTTCAACAATTTAAACTCGTAAATCCTGTGGGATATTTGCGGGGGAATTTAGGGCGGGATGAGTACATTGAAAAATACCGTCCCGAGTATGCGGCAATTAAGTTCGCAAACAATAATCTTTCTGAAGATGCAAAAATTCTCTGCTTTTTTCTTGGTAACCGTCGTTATTACAGCGACAGGGAGATGCTTTTTGATGAGACCATTCTTATACATTCCGTTAAAGATCGGAATATGATAGTGTCCAATTTGAGAGAAAAAGGAATCACTCACCTTCTTATCTGGTATGAAATGTTTGACAAGTGGGTTGTCAATAATTTCAGTGAGAATGAAAAGATATCAATAGGTAAGTTTTTCAGAGAAGATACGGCGCTTCTTTATTACAAAGGAGGATACGGCCTGTTTAAATTAGAGAGATAGGCTCAGGGTTTCAGCCTATATTTTTTAGGGATGGCAACAATTATGTATCCGGGGAAAAATATTCAAAGCAATCCTGATTTTGCTGAAAAAACCTACCGGCGGAAACGTATTGAAAACTGGAACAGAGTTTCAATACGGAAGGAAGATAAACCGGGAGTTGGCAAGTATTACCATGATCTTCTTATGCATTACTACCGGTTTGTCATACCTCCCGGACGGAAGGTTCTTGAACTCGGATGCGGCAACGGAGACTTGCTCTCCTCAGTTGAGCCGGCATTTGGAGTCGGTGTCGATTTTTCCCATGAGATGATAAGACGCGCTTCCGGGAAACATAAGAATCTTTTTTTCCTGTGTGCCGATGCTCATGAAGTTGCGCTAAAGACCAAATTTGATTTGATAATTCTTTCCGATCTTGTCAATGATTTGTGGGATGTTCAGCGTACATTTGAAAATATTCAGAAACTATCTCATCCCGGAACTCGTATTATAATCAATTATTTTAATAACCTCTGGCGAATTCCTCTCGGTATTGTAAAAAGACTGGGACTCGGCCATTTGGTTCTTGAACAGAACTGGTTGTCTCCGGATGATATTTCAAATCTGCTTAAATTATCCGGTTTTGAGATTATAAAATGTGGGAGTCATATAATCTTTCCTATTTATTTTCCGCTTATTTCGAATCTCGCAAACCGATATGCTGTGCGTTTTTTCCCTTTCAGCTGGTTTGCACTTACAAATATGGTTGTAGCAAGGCCCGAACCTCTTTCAAATAATGGTGACCCTTCGTCTGTTTCAGTAATCATACCGGCGCGTAATGAAGCGGGAAATATTGAAGAGATAATAAAAAGAATACCGTCATTCGGAAGAGGAATGGAGATAATTTTCGTCGAGGGGGGGTCTGATGACGGCACATATGAAATTGTCGGGAATATGATCGGGAAATATCCTGAGAGGGAAATAAGAATATTCCGGCAGAATGGAAAGGGAAAGGGAGATGCCGTTCGTCTTGGTTTTGAAAAAGCCAGCTGCGATATACTCATGATTCTTGATGCCGATATGACCGTTCCTCCGGAAGTATTGCCCCGTTTTTATGAAGCGATTATTTCCGGGAAAGGTGAATTTATTAACGGGGTGCGCCTTGTCTATCCGATGGAAGATGAGGCGATGAGATTTTTAAATATTGCCGGCAATAAATTTTTCAGTCTGGCATTCTCCTGGCTCCTCGATCAGCCGGTAAAAGATACACTCTGCGGGACCAAGGTTCTGTTTAAGAAAGACTATGAATTGATATCAAAGAACAGAGAATATTTTGGAAATTTTGATCCTTTCGGCGATTTTGATCTTTTGTTCGGCGCGGCAAAACTCAATCTTAAGATTGCGGAGCTTCCTTTGCGGTACAGATCCAGAACCTATGGAGAAACAAACATTGACCGGTGGCGCCACGGATGGATTCTTCTTAAGATGGTATTTTTTGCCGCCAGAAGAATCAAATTTATATGACCAGCATCTTTATAAAATTCATCAGGTCATGTTTGACTCATCCCTGTGTCCGTGGGGTTGACATCGATTCTTCCGAAGCTGCAGCGTTAAGACTCCGGATAATAAAAGAGAAGGTATTCTTAAGAAGATTATATGAAGAATTCTATAAGATGATTTTACAGGCATTACCTGCCGATCGCACGGAGCCTTTTCTTGAAATAGGATCGGGGGGAGGATTTTTAAGAGATTATCTGCCAAATTTGATAACTTCGGAAATTCTGAAAATATCTTCAGTTGATGCTGTTCTTGATGCAACCCATATCCCTTTTAAGGAAAATACTCTTGGCGGAATTGTCATGGTCAATGTGTTTCATCATATTCCGCATGCCGATTCTTTTTTCAGACAGGCCTCTTTCTGTGTCAGAGAAAGGGGTGTTATTGTCATGATTGAGCCGTGGATAACGAGTTGGTCAGAAATTATATACAGGCATCTGCACCATGAACCTTTCGACAAAAACGCAGAGAAATGGGACCTTCCGAAAGGAGGCCCGCTGTCACATGCAAATTCGGCTCTTCCATGGATTGTTTTCGAACGTGACAGAGCAATTTTCGAAGAAAAATATCCCGATTGGGAAATCAGGAAAATCAGTTTACATACGCCGTTTTGCTACCTTTTATCGGGTGGAGTATCTATGCGCAGCTTAATGCCCGGTTTTCTTTTTCCATTATGCCGGAGATTTGAAATGATTATGCAGCAAGGGATAAGGTCATGGGCGATGTTTGCATTAATTGTTCTTGAAAGAAGAAAATGATAAAAATATCCGAAAGTAATAATAATTGTCAAAAGGCATGTTCGGCTAAATATAAAATTTTAATCGGTATCGTTCTTTTTATAATGACTTTTGCCGTTTATCTGCAGGTTGTGAACCATGACTTTATCAATTTTGACGACGATATCTATGTTACAGAAAATATCAGGGTTATTAAAGGAATAAGCCTCAGCAATATCCTGTGGGCTTTCAGTTTAACAGAAAGACATGATACTCCGTACTGGCATCCTCTGACATGGCTCTCGCACATGCTTGACTGTCAGCTCTTCGGGTTGAATGCCGGAATGCATCATCTGACAAGCCTCCTTTTACATGCGGCAAGCAGCCTGCTGCTTTTTTATATTTTTTCCTCTGCTACCGGCGATCTGTTGCGGAGTGCTTTTGTTGCAGCTCTTTTTGCTTTACATCCGGTGAATGTGGATTCGGTTGCATGGATTGCGGAAAGAAAGAACGTTTTGAGTACATTTTTCTGGATGCTCACGATGCTTTCTTATGTTTATTATACAAGACGTCCGAATATTTTAAGATATTGTGTTTTGATATTATTTTTCGTTCTCGGCCTTCTTTCAAAGCCCATGCTTGTGACTCTTCCTTTTGTGCTTCTTCTCTTCGACTATTGGCCCCTTGAAAGGTTTGATTTAAAGCAGTCCGGATTGCATAATAAATTAATTTATCTTGTACTGGAAAAACTCCCCTTTTTTATAATTTCATCCTATTCCGTTTATATTTCAACTGTTTCCTTGAAGCTTACAAGAAACATAATAAGTACTGATTATGTGCCGATGCAACTTCGCCTTGAAAACGCAATAGTCTCTTATGCAGCATACATCGGCAAGATGGTATGGCCGTCAGGACTTTCGATTTATTATCCTTTTCCTGCAAGTATAGCTGTTTGGAAGATTATTGTTTCTCTCATTATGCTTATATCGGTTACTGTTTTTGTTATGTTTAAGATGAGTCGTTTCCGTTATGTTGGTACAGGATGGTTCTGGTTTATAGGAACATTTGTACCTGTTTCAGGAGTTGTTCAGGGCGGGCTTTGGCCTGGGATGGCCGACCGCTGGGCATATATTCCATATATAGGTTTATTTGTCATAATTTCGTGGGGGGGGTATCATTTATTAAACAAGTATCGTCTTAAAAATATTTTGGCTGCTGCAACCTCTATTACAATTCTTTTTGCTCTTTCGACCGTAACATATATTCAGCTTAAATACTGGCAAGACAGTAAATCTCTTTATAAGCACGCTCTTGAAGTAGCACCTGTAAATCATTTTATATTAAACAATATGGGAAATGCACTGGCAGAAGAAGGCAAATTCATGGATGCTGTTGGTTATTATAAAGAAGCTCTATTGTTGAAGCCTGGTTACGCGAATGCACATAACAATCTTGCAACAGCATTTTATAAACTGGGCAGAATTGATGACTCTATACGATATTATTCCGAGGCGTTAAGGTACAGGCCAAACTTTTATAAGGTACATAATAATTTTGGAAGCGTGCTGTTTGAGCTCGGAAAAGACAAAGATGCAATGTTTCACTTTCTTGAAGCGCTCAGAATAAATCCAGACTACGGCGGGGCTCATTACAATCTTGGGCTTTTACTTTTCAGGCAAGGCAGGATCGAGCAGGCTGTTTCTCATTATGCCAGAGCGGTCAGTTTGAATCCTTATTATGCCGAAGCCCACAATAACCTCGGACTTGCGTACGATAAACTCGGAAGAACAGGATATGCTGTTAAACATTATAATGAGGCTTTAAGACTTGAACCAAACATGGCTGAAGCGCATATGAATCTTGGAGTAATGCTTTTTTATGCCGGTGATTATAATAAAGCTCTGTTTCATTTGAAGAGAGCGGCGGAAATAAATCCGGAAGACGATAATGCAAGGGAAAAAATAAAAACGGTGCTGGAAGAAAAAGAAAAGTTTCAAAAGGAAGAAAAAAGCATACTTGAAAAAATTGCCGGCAAACCAGGTGTTTATAAGCTTTATGTTGATCTTGGCGATTTATATGTAAAGTATAAGCGATTCGATATGGCCGAAGAGCATTATAAAAGAGCAGTTATGATAAATCCGGATAATCATGAAAATATAATGAAACTTGCAAAAATTTATGCGATGAAGGGCAATTTCAGCAAGGCTCTTTCCGAAGCAGAGAGAGCAATCAGATTGAAACCAGGTTATACCTACGGATACTATTTCATCGCTTCCGTTTATTCTTTATTGGATGATAAGGAAAGATCCCTGGAATGGCTTAAAAAAGCTGTTGCTAATGGTTTTAATAACTGGGACTTTATGCGGTCAGATAAGAATTTTTATAATATCCGGAATACCTCTTACTACATGGATCTTGTGGCAAAAAAATAAATTCTAAAAAGTTTATTCCGATAAGATAGAATGATGCTGAAAGACGGCAAGCATAAATTGTTTACTGGAAAAGGCAGAGACATAGCTGTATGCCTTTTCATTGCCATAATCACCCTGTTTCTATACGGAAGGGTTATAACTTATGATTTTGTCAATTTCGACGACAATCTTTATGTTACCGCAAACAAAACCGTTCAGTCAGGGATAACTTTAAAAAGTATAATATGGGCATTCAGCCTTAATGAGGTCGCTTACTGGCATCCTCTATCTCTGCTTTCTCACATGATAGATTGCCGGATATTCGGTTTAAATGCCGGCATGCATCATTTAATCAATCTGTTCCTTCATATATTAAGCAGTATCCTTTTGTTTTTTATTTTAAAACAGGCAACAGGGGCACTATGGAGGAGCGCCATAGTTGCTTCGTTGTTCGCTATCCACCCGATTAATGTTGAATCGGTTGCATGGATTGCCGAAAGAAAGAATGTTTTAAGCACCCTTTTCTGGATGCTATCAATGTTTGCGTATATTTTCTATGCTAAGCGACCAACCATATACAGATATCTGACGGTAATGTTTTTCTTCGTACTCGGCCTTCTTTCAAAACCGATGCTCGTTACTCTTCCTTTTGTTTTTCTTCTCTTCGATATTTGGCCCCTTGAAAGGATTAAACCTGGATCGGAGAAGGGGACGCTATTACAAATTATTCTTGAAAAAGTTCCTCTTATTATTCTTTCTTTGATTTCCGTGGTCGTTTCTTCATTTTCACTCAGGTATGCCCGTGTCTTTGTTTCACAGGAAAGTGTTCCTTTTGACCTCCGGATTGCAAATGCATTTGTTTCATATTTAAAATATATTGCAAAAATAGTGTGGCCGCAGAATCTTGCAGTATATTATCCTTTTCCTTCCGCCGTACCTTTATGGCATATTGTCGGTTCCGTCATATTTATTCTGGCTGTTTCGGCTTTTGCGTTATCAACAGCAAAAAAAAGAGGATATATTTTTACAGGCTGGTTCTGGTACGCAGGGACGCTTTTGCCGGTAACCGGAATTATGCAGGGAGGACTCTGGCCGGCTATGGCTGACAGATGGGCATACATTCCTGTTGTAGGATTTCTTATATTGCTTATCTGGGGTTTGCACGAATTATTCGTTGAACGGCTTAAAATTAATAAATTGTTAATTTGCTTTACGGGGATAGCCTGTCTGTCAGTTATGATACCGGTTACATATTTGCAGGTTGGATACTGGAAAAACAGCTATACACTTTACAAGCATGCACTTGAAGTGACCGGTGGTAATTCTCTTGTCCATAACAATATGGGCAGTTATTTGTTAAGGCAGGGCAGTTATTTGTTAAGGCAGGGCGGATTAAAAGAGGCTAAGCGTCATTTTTTAGAAGCTCTTGTGATAAACCCGCATTATGAAGAGGCTCTCAACAATATCGGAATTATCTCCTACAGTGAAGGAAAATATAATGAGGCCATAGATTATTACCTGAAAGCATTGAAGGTAAATCCGGATTTTCCTGATGCGCACAACAATCTTGGTGTGGCGATGATTGCCATGGGGAGAACGGATGATGCTCTTTTACATTTTAAAAAGGCTCTCACAATAAACCCTAAAGACGGGGAGGCCTTTAGAAATTTTAAAAAAGCCTTGAAGTTAAAAACCGATTCTGACAAGAATAATAATAACATAAAGAAAGCAGAATAAAATGCTTCTATCCACTTGATAATTTAATTCATTTAATGCATTATAATAAAATATCGAAATCGTTAGGAAGAGAAGAAATGTATAATTATAAAGTATCTGTAATATTGCCGGCTGTGAATGAAGCAGAAACCATCGGGGATATTGTTTCCAGGATAAAAGAACTTCACCCTGATTTTGAAGTTGTGGTTATCAATGACGGCTCAAGCGACAATACCGCTGAAGTTGCCAAAAAAGCGGGGGCTAATGTTTACAGCCATCCCTATAATATAGGCAACGGTGCGGCAATAAAAAGCGGAATACGAGTTGCATCGGGTGATGTGCTGGTTTTCATGGATGCCGACGGGCAGCATGACCCTGCCGATATAGCCGGATTATTAAATTTTATGCACGACTATGATATGGTAGTCGGCGCAAGATCTGTCAAGGATCAGGCATCGGTTGGGCGTGCCATAGGGAATAAGTTGTATAACTGGCTGGCGTCATATGTAGCAAAATTTTATATTCAGGATCTAACATCTGGATTTCGTGCGGTAAAATCAAAGATAGCAAAGAATTTTTTATCTCTTATTCCTAACACATACTCATATCCGACTACACTTACTCTAAGCGTATTAAGAAGCGGATGGTCTCTTAAATTTATTCCGATAAAAATAAAGGCAAGAAGTACTGGAAAGAGCAGTATTAAGTTGATAAGTGACGGAGTGAGGTTTTTCATGATCATAGCAAAAATATGCACTCTCTACTCCCCTTTGAGAATATTTCTTCCGGTCAGCTTCGCCCTCTTTGTGTTGGGCCTGATGAATTACACATACAAATTGCTGACCCAGGGCAGGTTCACAAACATGAGCGCTCTTCTTATAACAACAGCCATCATTATTTTCATGATGGGGCTTATATCCGAACAGATATGCCAGATGCGCTACGAAAGGCGGGAAGTGGATCGTTCCCTGATTTCGAAAGAATAAAAACGGCACATTCCTGAAATGTCGTCAAATTCAAAAATAGCTTGTTCCGTCCCAGCAGTGCGTGCATAATTTTTCTTTCGGAAGGCCTATTGCATTGATCAGATCCCTGAGTTTCTGATAGTTTAATGTCGTCAGTTTCAGATGCCGGCATATCATGTCCGTCATTTGCCGGTTCTTTTCAGAGTCTGCGGTAGCATATTCTGCAAGATTTTTGTCCTCACGCCCTTCAATCTCCAGAATAACCTTTCTTCCTGCAAGGTCGAGCGTAGACCTTGATGTGGAGAAGTTGAGAAACAGGCAGGGATAGATAAGGGTGGGGCAGGCCGGGCGCATATGAACCTCAAGCGCACCGCAGTCGTATAAAATTTGTATATTATCTTTGAGCTGGGTCCCTCTCACGATAGAATCTTCGCAGAAAAGGATTTTCTTTCCCTCAATAAGTTTTTTAACGGGAATAAGCTTCATCTTTGCGACAAGATCCCGCATTTTCTGGTTCTGGGGCATAAAGCTCCTTGGCCATGTCGGGGTATATTTTACGAATGGTCGCACATAGGGGACTTTTTTCTCGTTGGCATATCCTATTGCGTGGCCTATCCCGGAATCGGGTATTCCGGCAACGCAGTCGATCGCAACATTGTCATTTTTTGCAAGAGCGCTACCGCACCTGTTTCGGACATATTCAACATTGATTCCTTCATATTCAGAAGCGGGATAGCCGTAATATACCCACAGGAATGAGCAAATTTGCATTTTATTTTCCGGCTCTTTTTTCCGGACACAGGCATCGTGTGTAAGATAAACAATTTCACCCGGGCCGAGGAATGTTTCAGTTT
>Ga0268280_1002348_pt1 | contig 11095 bp, 12 predicted proteins | sample saktaG_9_FD_190139 | JGI IMG/M metagenome (GOLD analysis project Ga0268280, IMG submission 190139) | Saline water microbial communities from Sakinaw Lake, British Columbia, Canada - sak_2011_5_24_40m | ecosystem: Environmental > Aquatic > Non-marine Saline and Alkaline > Saline ...
CGCTTCAGGTGGCACTCCACAAGGTCTTCGCCTGCCCAGGTGCCAGGCCTACCCCTAAAAGGCGCCTGACCCCTTTTGGTGTGCTGAAGAAGGGTTGACTAAAACTTTTCTGTTCCTGGGGATATCAGATGCGGGTGACATTGGATGGGACCCAAATTTTTAACGTGGGGGATGGGGGGTTCAGGAAATCCACGTTGATCGAGAGTTGGGTATTTGTACCCCCCACGGAAAAATTTGGGTAATCCAATGGCAGGACCCGCGATTAATTAACTACAGAGACAGAAAAGTTTTATTCTGCTGCAGAGAGAGTGGGAATCGGGCGGCTGACCCCAAGGCCTGCCTATAGCTTGGAAGACTGGGAATTTTCCCCTTGAGTTTTCGACGGGATATACTATAATAGATAGTCTAATAATAACATTAACGGAGGTTTATGAAGCTCGCAAAGAGAGTATCTGACATAGGGGAATCGGTCACATTAGAGATAACTTCCAAGGCGAAGAAGATGGCTAAAGAAGGCATCGACGTGGTAAGTTTTGCCGCAGGGGAGCCGGACTTTGATACGCCGGACTTCATAAAGCAGGCAGCTATAAAGGCTATAAGCGAAGGGTTCACAAAATATACGCCATCGAGCGGTATGTTGGAACTGCGCGAAGCCATAGCCAGGAAATTCAAGAGAGACAATAACCTGAACTATTCACCGGCCGAGATCGTTGTCTCGAACGGCGCCAAGCATTCGCTCTACAATATATTCCAGGCAATATGCGAGAAGGGCGATGAGGTTATTATCCCCGCTCCTTACTGGCTGAGCTATCCGGCCATGGTCAACCTTGCGGAAGCGAAGAGCGTCTTTGCTCCTACGAGCGCTGAAAATAATTTCAAATTAACCAAAAAAGATCTGGCGTCCAAAATTACGTCCAAGACCAGATGCCTCGTTCTCAACAGCCCTTCCAATCCCACAGGCTCTCTGTATGAAGAGCCTGAGCTGAAGATGGTCGCCGAGCTCGCCATAAAGCATAAATTCTATGTCATCAGCGATGAGATATATGAGAAGCTCGTCTACGATAATAAAGAATATGTTTCAATAGCCTCTCTCGGCAAAGATATACACGATCTGACGATAACGGTGAACGGAGTTTCAAAGAGCTATTCCATGACCGGCTGGCGCATAGGTTATGCCGCGGGGCCCATGGAGATCATGAAGGCCATAGCCAATGTTCAGAGTCACGCTACATCTAACCCCTGTTCTATAAGCCAAAGAGCGACGCTCGCCGGATTGGAAGGCGACCAGCAGTTCATTCTGGAGATGAGGACGGAGTTCCAGAAGAGGCGCGATCTGATGGTTTCGCGTTTAAATAAGATGAAGAATATATCCTGCATTAAACCTGAGGGCGCTTTTTATGTATTCTGCGATATATCTAAATTTAAGCAAGGCTCGGCAAAAATAGCCAACAGGCTCCTTGAGGAGGCCAGGGTCGCCGTGATACCGGGAGAGCCTTTTGGCGCGGATTCATTCATAAGGTTCAGTTTCGCTACAAGCGTCGGGGCGATAAACAAGGGCCTCGATAGAATTGAGGAGTGGGCCAATAAAAATGGGTAATACTATAGCCGAAAAGATATTGTCGAATCACTGCGGTAGGGACGTAAAGGCAGGCGATATAGCGGTCTGCGATGTCGACTTCTGCTTCGGGCAGGACGGGACGAGCTCTATCGTTATAGACAGTTTTAAAAAGCTCGGAGCCAAACAGGCGTTCGATAAGAATAAGTTCTGCATGGTCATCGATCATTCCGCGCCTAGTCCCAATATCGGGGTCTCCGAGATCCACAAGAAGATGAGGCTCTTCGCAAAGGAGTTCGGCCTGGGGTTATACGATATAGGATGCGGGGTCTGCCATCAGATAGTGCCGCAGTACGGCCACGTGACATGCGGCGATCTTGTCCTGGGAGCGGATTCTCATACATGCACCTATGGCGCGATAAACGTATTCTCCACCGGCGCAGGGTCGACGGATATAGCCGTTACGCTGGCAAGCGGCAAGAACTGGTTTAAGGTTCCCGAAACGATCAAGATTATCGTAAAAGGCAAGCTGCCCGTAGGCGTATATTCGAAAGATATAATATTACATATAGCCAAGGACATAGGCTCCAACGGCGCTACATATAAATCGGTGGAGTTTTACGGTGAAGCCATAACCGCCTTGAGCGTGGATGCCCGTCTGACGATATCGAATATGGCCGTCGAGATAGGCGCTAAGGTAGGTATGATGGAGGCCGATAATAAGGTCTTGAAGTGGGTCGCCGGAAGGTCGAAGAGGGCGCCAAACCCCGTACATGCCGATCCCGGCGCGCGGTACATAGCGGTGAAGGAGTATGATGTATCAAAACTCTCTCCGCAAATAGCCAAGCCGCATGCGGTCGACAATGTTTCGGACGTAGAAGAGCTTATCGATAAAAAGATAGACCAGGCATTCCTGGGCACATGCACCAACGGCCGTTTTGAGGACCTGGAGATCGCGGCAAAGATATTGAAGAGAAATAAGGTCGCCCCAGGGGTCAAGTTCGTCATAGCGCCCGCTTCCAGAGAGATATTTCTTGAAGCCTCAAAGAAGGGGCTGATCGATATATTTATAGAGGCAGGCTGCATTGTGGTAGGGCCGGGCTGCGGGCCGTGCGTAGGAACGCACAACGGAGTTCTTGCGGACGGAGAGGTCGCTATATCTACCGCGAATAGGAATTTTAAAGGCAGAATGGGGAATCCTAACTCATTCATCTATCTCGCTTCGCCGGCGACAGTTGCCGCATCCGCCATAAAGGGCAGGATCGCCGACCCGAGAGAATATAAGAAGAGGCTCTTATGAAGAAAGTCACAAGGTCAAAAGGTCACAAGGTCATAAGTAAAAAGAAAAAACCGGAAATTGCCGAAGAGATAAAGATACCTGCTCTTGCTCAGCACTTTGCGAGAAGATTAAAAGTGCAGGACAATATCAATACCGATTACGTTATATCAGGGCGATACAAGTTCAGGATCCAGGATCCCAAAGAGCTCTGTAAGCATATCTTTGAGGATATAGACCCTGAGTTTGCCCAGCGCGTCAAGAAGGGCGATATACTTGTGGCCGGCGAAAACTTCGGATGCGGTTCATCGAGAGAGCAAGCACCGCAGTCATTAAAGACCGCAGGATTCTATGCCGTAGCGGCGAAGAGCTTTGCCAGGATATTCTACAGGAACGCGTTCAATATAGGCCTTATGCTTGTTGAGTGCAATACCGGATTTATAGATGATGGAGATACCATAGAGCTCAATATAGAAAAAGGAAAATTAAAGGATGTCAGTAAGGGGCTGGTATTTGACATAAAGCCGATACCGTTCGTTATGAAGAAGCTTCTGGAGGACGGAGGGGTCGTAGAACATCTTAAGAAGTATGGAGGATTTAAGTTCGATGAGCAAGTATAATATTACATTGATCCCGGGCGATGGCATAGGTCCGGAACTCGCCGATGCGGCAAAGAGATGTGTGGATGCGCTATCTCTCGATATCAAGTGGGAGGTTATGGACGCTGGTCTCGATGCGATAGAAAAATATAAGACGCCTCTACCTGAACGCACTCTCGATTCTATTAGAAAGAATAAGGTGGCAATAAAGGGCCCTATCACGACACCGGTAGGCACTGGATTTAGAAGTGTGAATGTGGAACTGAGAAAGACGCTCGATCTCTATGCCTGCTTAAGGCCATGCAAGACATATGAAGGGGTGCGTTCCAAATACGATAATATAGATCTCGTTATTGTCAGAGAGAATACCGAAGATCTGTACGCGGGCATAGAATTTCAGAAGGGTCTTAAAGATACCAAAGATCTTATAGCTACCCTCGAGAAGATGAGCGCCAAGAAGATAAGGCCGAACTCGGCCATAAGCATAAAACCGATCTCCGTAGAGGGTACGGAGAGGATAGTAAGATTCGCTTTTGAGTACGCGCTTAAGAATAATAGGAAGAAGGTCACCGCCGTACATAAGGCTAATATCATGAAATTTACCGATGGCCTGTTCCTTGAGGTGGCCAGGGAGGTGGCTAAAGGCTATGAGGGCAGAATAGCCTTTGAGGACAGGATAGTGGACAATATGTGTATGCAGCTCGTCCAGAAGCCTGAGGATTACGATCTCCTGGTCCTGCCGAATCTTTATGGCGATATAATCTCAGATCTTGCCGCCGGGCTGATAGGCGGGCTTGGAGTGGCGCCGGGCGCCAATATAGGCAATGGCATCGCCGTATTTGAACCCACTCACGGCAGCGCTCCAAAGTATAAAGGCATGAACAAGGCGAATCCCACGGCTATAATACTATCGGCCGTGCTGATGCTCAAATATATAGGTGAGGATGCTAAGGCTAAAATTTTAGAGAATGCGGTCGCCTCTGTTATAAGAGAAGGAAAGTTCGTTACCTACGACATGAAAGATAATAGAAGCGATCCTACCGCGGTCGGGACGAGAGAGATGGCCGACGCGATAATAGAGAAGATCAGATGACAAAGAAAGTATCTATCATAGGCGCAGGGGCGGTCGGTGCAACTCTTGCGCAACGGGTCTTAGAGAGTGGGCTTGCTGACGTCGTTCTGGTAGATATCCTGAAGAACGTAGCTTTAGGCAAGGCTATGGATCTTTCAGATGCCTCTCCGGTAATTGCTCATGAGCGCAGTATCGTAGGGACCGATGACTATAAGGAGATAGAGTCTTCCGACATAGTCGTTATTACCGCCGGGCTGCCAAGAAAACCGGGGATGACCAGGGACGAGCTTATATCGAAGAACGCCGCCATAGTAAAGGATGTCGCTCTCAAGGTCAAGGCTCACGCGCCCAAGTCGATCATTATCGTAGTGACGAATCCTTTAGATGTGATGACATATCTCACATATAAGATCACAGGCTTTCCCAAGAATAGAGTGATCGGGATGGCCGGTCTCTTGGACGGCTCCAGATTCATATATTTGATAGCAAATTCACTTGGCGTACCGAGATCTTCCGTAGAGACCTATATACTGGGCAGCCATGGCGATACCATGGTCCCGTTAATATCACAGACGAAGGTCGGTGGAAAGCCGGTGACCGAGGTCATGGATGACGAAAAGCTCCAGGCGATAGTGAAGAGGACCTGTGACCGCGGCGCCGAGATAGTCTCGCTCTTCGGGTCCGGGAGCGCGTACTATTCACCAAGCGCGGCTGTATTTAAGATGATGGAGTCCATCCTGAAAGATAAAAAGGAGACCGTCTCCGCGTCCGCGTATCTCGAAGGCGAATATGGCCTTAGTGATCTATATATAGGCGTTCCTTGCAAGATAGGCAGGAATGGAATAGAAGATATAGTAGAGCTGGATGTTTCTATCTCTGAGAAGGCGGCATTGGGAAGATCGGCCGAAGCTATCAAGGCTTTAAACAAGCTCTTATAATGAATCCCGCGAAAAATTACGATCTCATCATCATAGGTTCGGGCCCCGGCGGTTACGTGGCGGCTCTCTATGCTTCCCGTTTCAAAAAGAGCGTATGTGTTATAGAAAAGGATTCGCTTGGCGGAACCTGTCTGAACAGGGGCTGCATGCCCACAAAGGCGATGCTCCATTCCGCATCGATACTCTCCACCATAAAAGAGGCCTCTGGATACGGCATAGAAGTTTCGGGCGTTACGGTGAATTTTCCCGCTATCATCGCGCGTAAAGATACGATAGTTACGCGCTTAAGGGCCGGAATAGAGACCCTCTTCAAGGCAAATAAGATAGGCTTAGTTAAAGGCAGCGCTGTTCTAATACCCACCTGCGGGGTGGGACCCACCTCGCAGGTGGGTATTAGTGTTAATGGGGAAGAATATACCGCCAGGGATATTATTATAGCTACAGGCTCGAGGCCTATGGCGCTTACTGGCGTGCCATTCGACGAAAAGATGGTATATTCAAGCGATGGCATCCTGGATCTGAAAGAGATCCCGGAGTCCATTACCATAGTGGGCGGTGGAGTTATAGGATGCGAGTTCGCAAGCCTATTCAATGCGCTGGGCTCAAAGGTCACTATTATCGAGTTATTGGAGAGGCTCTTGCCCATGCAGTCCAAAGAAGTCTCCAGGAAACTCGAGATGATATTTAAGAAGAGGGGTATAGAGGTTCGTACATCAACAAAGTTTGAGTTAGGCGCGGAATCTCAAAAAATTCTTATAGCGGTGGGCCGTAAGCCCAATACCGAAGGCATTGGACTAGAAGCTCTGGGGATTAATACGGAAAAAGGCGTTATAGTGGTCGACGATAATTTACGGACGTCGATAAAAAATATATATGCGATCGGAGATTGCGTCCGGGGGCCGTTACTGGCGCACAAGGCATCTTATGACGGCATCTTAGCATGCGATAATATTATGGGGAACGCCAGAAAGGCCGACTATTCCAATGTGCCCACCTGTATATGGACGGATCCTGAGATAGCGAGCATCGGACTTAACGAGGAGGAGGCGCGCTCCAAGTGTCCCGATATAAGAATAGCAAAGTTCCCGTACCTCGCTTCGGGCAAAGCCTGCATAGCGGGTAAGAGCGAAGGATTCATTAAGCTGATAGGTGATCCGGACGGAAATATATTGGGCGTAGAGATATTTGGTCTGGAAGCGTGCGATCTTATCGGCGAGGCCAGTCTTGCCAAGAGCCTCGGAGTGAATATAAAAGACTGGGCACATGTCATACACGGTCATCCGACATTATCTGAGATATTTCAGGAAGCGGCGCGCATATTCACCGGCGCCGCAAAATAATAGTTTATAGAGGAAAATATTTATGATGGATATTAAACTCCCGCCATTAGCCGAAGGCGTAGACAAGGCGAGCATCTCCTATTGGTTTAAAGGGCCCGGAGATACGGTCAAAAAGGGCGAAGATCTGGTGGAGTTGGTTACGGATAAGGCGACTTTCAGCATGCCTAGTCCATTAGAGGGAAAGATAAAAGAGCTCTTAGTCAGCGAAGGTGAGAGTGCCCTTGTTGGGCAGTCGATAGCTGTTATAGAATAAACCCCTCGGCGCATCCCCGGCCTTTAGGACGGGGGATTTGCTCGAGGTAATCCTGAGCCTGTCGAAGGATAAAGATGGCAAATAAGAATATACTGCTTTTATACATATCGGAAGATTCAGGCCACCATTGCGCAAGCCTCTCTATAGAACGCGCTCTCCACGCGCTAGATCCGGATATCAAGACGCTGAATATAAACTCTTTCAATTATACCAATCCTATTCTGGAGAGGATAATAAACACCACGTACATGAGCGTCGTTAAGAGGACCCCGGAGATATGGGATTATCTCTATGACAACCCCAAGGTGATGAAGAGCGTTCACAGGCTCAGAGATATAATACACCGCTCCAATACCGGAAAGTTGAAGACACTGCTCGCTGAATTCAAGCCGGACGGAGTCATCTGCACGCAGGCCTTTCCATGCGGCCTCATCGCCGACTATAAAAAGACATTCAATGTAAATATCCCGCTTATCGGAGTTTTGACCGACTACGCTCCTCACTCATATTGGATATTTGATAGAGTGGATAGGTATATAGTGCCTTCGGAGGAGACCGGCAAGAAACTTATCGATAACGGCGTGGATCCGGACAGAGTAGTGCCGTGCGGTATACCCATAGACGTAAAGTTCCGGAACGCCCCCGACAGGGCGGAGATCTTCAGGAAGCTCTCTTTAGATCCGGAGACCTCTACGGCTTTGATAATGGGCGGCACGCAGGGCCTGGGGCCCATAAAAGAGATGTTCAATCTACTCGACAGGTCGCCGCTTCCGTTACAGATGATAATAGCCTGCGGCACCAATAAAAGATTGTTCAGATGGCTCGAGCGCCGCCGGCGCAATTTTAAAAAGAAGACGGTGGTCCTGTCGTTCGCCAGTAATATAGACGAGCTGATGCATATATCGACGATCATAATTACTAAACCGGGAGGCATTACGACAGCCGAAGCTCTTGCCAGGGGACTGCCGATGCTCATCGTGAATCCTCTTCCCGGACAGGAAGCGATGAACACCAAATTTTTACTGAACGAAGGCGTGGCCGTAAGGGGGCAGAATCCCGCCGATGTTGTTGTAGTCCTCGAAGAGCTCTTATATAATAAGAATAAATTGAAGATAATGAGCGACAAGGCGAAGTCCCTCTCAAAGCCCGATAGCGCCGGATCAATAGCCAGATTGATGTTGGAGATAGCGAAGTGATATTTTACATCCTCTACAGGATAGGGCAGGCCCTTGCCCTCAGTTTTCCATTAAGGTCTTCTTACCGGGTGGCTGTCATCATCGCGGATATCCATTATCTCCTGGGCTTCAGGGAGAGATCATCCGTAAAGGAAAATCTTAAGACGGTCCTCGCCAAACCTGCGCAGGATGACGAGCTTAAGGAGACGGCTAAAGACGTATTCAGGAACTTTGCCAAATATCTGGTCGACTTCTTCAGGTTCTCCAAGATCTCTCCGGGGTACATAAAGAGATACATAAAATTGGAAGGATTGTCCAATATAGAAGATGCGCTGAAATACGGAAAAGGCGTTATTATGCTTTCGGCCCATTTGGGTAACTGGGAGCTGGGAGCGTTCGCGCTGGGGACTCTCGGCTATCCAATAAGTGCTGTGGTATTAACGCACAGGAATATTAAGATAAATGATTTTTTCAAGGCTCAGCGTTCTATGGGGAAGCTGAAGTCAATAGAGTTTGGCGCGTCATTGAGGGCTGCTTTCAAAGCGCTTAAGAACAACGAACTTCTGGCGCTTCTCGGGGACAGGGATTTTTCCAATAATGGATTGCCTGTGACATTTTTCGGCAAGTCTGTCGTTATGCCCAAGGGGCCTGCCGCGTTAAGCTATAGAACGGGCGCTGTGATAGTGCCAAGCTTTATAACCAGAAATAGCGACGACACCTTTACCTTTGCTTTCGAAAAACCGATATTGCCCGGAGCTCCCCGGGCGGATGGCGATGAAGAGAGTGCCATCAAGAGTATTATGGGAAGATATTTACCGATCATAGAATCCTACGTGAAGAGATATCCGGGGCAGTGGTATCTCTTTAGGAATTTTTGGAACCCAAGCCATGAAGAACTGCGTACTAATACCATCATATAACGAAGCCAGGAACATTGGCGTCATAACAAAAGAGCTGAAGAGCCGGGGGCTAGCGGTCTATGTTGTGGACGACGGCTCGATTGACGGGACTGCGGACATAGCTCGAGGCCGGGGCGCCGTGGTGATCGCGCACGACAAGAATCAGGGGAAGGGCGCATCTTTAATAGATGGCTTCGGCCGTATCCTGAAGGATGGCTTCGATGCGGTCCTGGTCATGGACGGCGACGGCCAGCATGCAACGGATGATGTAGATAATTTTTTTAAGAAGATGGCCGAAACCGGCGCGGATATAGTGATAGGGAACAGGATGCTCGATACCGTTTCCATGCCGGCCATAAGGAAGTTCACCAATAGGATAATGTCGCGCGCCATATCAAAGATGTGTGGGCATGAGATTCCCGATACACAGTGCGGATTCAAGCTTATAAAGAAGAATGTCCTCGAGAGCATAAAATTTGAGTTCTCGAACTTTGAGATAGAATCGGAGATCATTCTGAAGGCGGCAAGGATGGGTTTTAAGATAGAGTCCGTTCCAATCAAGACCGTCTACCTGGATGAGACGAGTAAGATAGAACCGATATTCGACACAATAAGATTCCTCTCTTTCCTGATCAAAATGGCAGACAAATGAGCTATTCGACATCTGTCGACTTCAATAAATTGAAGGCCGCGATGGTAATCGAGCAGCTTATCCCGCGAAGTATATCCGATAAGGCGGTACTCGAAGCGTTCCGGAAAGTTCCCAGACATGAGTTTGTACCGAAAGATTTGCAGAGGAGCGCTTACAATGACTGCCCTCTACCGATAGATGAAGGGCAGACCATATCCCAGCCGTATATGGCGGCATTGATGACCGAGTGTCTTAAGCTAGAAGGCGCCGAGAAGGTCTTGGAGATCGGCACGGGCAGCGGTTATCAGGCGGCGATCCTGGGAGAGATAGCCGGCGAGGTCTACTCTGTAGAGAGATTCAAAAATTTGGCTGACAAGGCATCCAAGGTCTTAAGCTCGCTATCTTATAAGAATATTCATATTAAGGTGGGAGATGGCACCCTCGGATGGAGCGAGTTCGCGCCATATGACGGTATCGTAGTGACTGCCGGTGCTCCGGGCGTTCCAGAGAGTCTTGTGAAGCAATTGAAAGACGGTGGTAGACTCGTGATACCTATTGATAGTGGCGGATTCGGTCAGATGTTGACGCTGGTGGAAAGAATAGGGCCCACTACGAGAACGAGCGATATCTGCGCCTGCACATTCGTCCCGCTGATCGGCAAAGAGGGTTGGGCGGAGTAATTTTTTCGCTACTTCAGGCAGGCTGTAGACCTTGCGAAGCACCACCTTCCGCGGACATGAATTTGGATTAGGCATCCAAATTCATTCTAAATAATTTTTACAAAAATTTTATTCTTTTCAGAATTACAATTTTTTTACTAAACTGCCATAAGGAGTAAAAATTATTTAACGCCGCTTCAGGTGGCACTCCGCAAGGTCTTCGCCTGCCCCCGATGAGTGAAAAATTACTCAAAAGAGTGAGTGGGTGAAAATTCGAGGGGTGACGCCCTGAAGCCTGCTGAAGAACGGTTGACTAAAACTTTTCTGTTCATGGGGATATCATATGCGGGTGACATTGGATGGGACCCAAATTTCGAAATGGGGGATGGGGGGATAAGAATAATAAGGGTCTATTGAAGTCCTATTTTATTAACCCCCCATTAAGAAATTTGGGAGATCCAATGGCAGGACCCGCTATAAACTAACTACAGAAACAGAAAAGTTTTATCGCGCTGCGAGAGTTGTAAGCCCCTCAAATTTTCAATTTGCTCTGTTTTGAGTTGATTTTGAGCGAAACTTGTGTTAGGATAGCCGATACTTATGCAGCCACAACAGGATCTGATGGAAAAGATAGTCTCGCTCTGTAAGAGGCGGGGCTTTATATTTCAGTCGAGCGAGATATACGGCGGATTGGCAAG
>Ga0268280_1002349_pt1 | contig 11093 bp, 15 predicted proteins | sample saktaG_9_FD_190139 | JGI IMG/M metagenome (GOLD analysis project Ga0268280, IMG submission 190139) | Saline water microbial communities from Sakinaw Lake, British Columbia, Canada - sak_2011_5_24_40m | ecosystem: Environmental > Aquatic > Non-marine Saline and Alkaline > Saline ...
AAATACAAGCGAGATAGGCGAATCACCTAACTCGTTGAAAGAATTAGAGTTAGTGCATTAATGCTGGCGTAGCTCAGTTGGTAGAGCAGCGGTTTCGTAAACCGCAGGTCGAAGGTTCGACTCCTTTCGCCAGCTCCATCCTACTTCGCCCTTCGATGTTCAAACTGAGGTAGGGCTTCGTAGAAATGTGAAGAGTTCGAAGGTCCTGCGAAGCCTAATTTTTATCGAGGAGGAATAAGGGAAGATGCGAAACGTTAAGATGACCGTTTTGATAGGTGAAAGCTTCGACAGGATGTCGGAAATCCTGTTTCGCCCGTTCTCCATGAAAAAATGGATGCGCCTTCTGCTGATATCGATCCTTGCCGGCATGCTATTCGGCAGCGGAGGCTCCGGAGGCGGTAACAATAGCCAGCCGTCACATACGGAGCCCGTCATTGCGAGGGCGAAGGATGCAAAGTCTGCGGATGCCAAAAGAACCGAAGAAAAGGCGTCTACTTCCGGGACGCCGCAAAACCCTCAGGCCGCTCGGCGTGTTGTGATAACGGTCGTATCTATAGCGGCCGTGGTCATAGCGCTTTTAGTGTTTCTCATAGTTTTCATGACGTGGGTAGGCGCGAGGTTTAAGTTCGTCTGGCTGAATGCGGTAATAAATAATACAGACGCTATAATAGAGCCCTATTCAAGACATAAGAGAGAAGCCAATTCATTTTTCAGATTGTCGCTTCTGTTGATAGTGGCGTTTTTTGCGATGTTGGCATACGTAATAGGCCTCACCATCTACGGTCTGGCGGCAAACGGCGCCTTCTATCGGGGGTTTAACTGGACTGCCGCATCCGCCTTAACGATATTCCTCGTGCCGGCACTTTCAGGCGTGATCCTGTTAATAATATTCTTTATCTTCTCATTCTTTGCCGACCATTTCCTCGTGCCGATAATGGCATTCGAAGGATGCAATGTCTCGGATGGCCTGAAGAAGATGTGGGGCATTATCGGGCGTAACCGGCGGGATTTTGCCATGTTCACAACAATATTTTTACTGCTGAACATAGTTGCCGGCACGGCTGCCGGGATCCTCGCGCTCTTTTTGCTGTTAATCATGATGATAGTGGCAGCGGCCATATTTGGGATCCCTTTTCTTATTTTATGGGGCGTATTCAAAGCCAAGCTGATATTCACGATATATGCGATTGTGGCCGGCATACCATTTGTTATAACCGTTTTAATAGCGATGCTGCTGACATTGCTGCCATTAGCGGTATTTTTCAGGGCGTTCTCGCTCAAATATCTCCTAAGCCTTGACGTTGGATACGGGCCGGATACTATAACCATGTATTCCTCAAGAAAAGCAGAACGCCTGTCCGGCCGCATGCCAGTTATCGCAAGCATCGCAGTGATATTCCTGCTTGGGAGCGCATTGATCCTGGGCCTTCTCGCGTCTATAGCGATACCGAATTTTGTGCGCGCAAGACAGGTTGCTCTCAAGAAAAATGCCGCGATGAGCCGGAGCGTTCCGGCCCAAACACAGAATCAAAAGGCTTAGATCCTTCGGCCCCGGAGTTTACATTCAAACGAATGTTCGGTTGGGCCTCAGGATGACAAAGTCTGCAAAGCCACTCAAAGGATTAACCTTATGAAATCACACACAGAATATATCTGGATGAATACGAAGAGCCGCTATGAGATCGTGAATATCACGCCCGAGGTGGAAGATGCCATCGCAAAGAGCGGTGTCAAGGAGGGGCTGTGCCTGGTGAACGCCATGCATATCACTTCCAGCGTATTTATAAACGATAACGAAAGCGGCTTGCATGAGGATTTCTTAAAATGGGTTGAGCACCTGGCCCCGTACGGGAAGGCTAAGTACCGGCATAACCTGACCGGAGAGGATAACGGCGACGCCCATCTGAAGCGCACGATCATGGGGCGGGAGGTAGTAGTCGCGATAACCAAGGGAAAACTCGATTTCGGCCCCTGGGAAAAGATCTTCTACGGGGAATTTGACGGCTGCCGCAAAAAACGCGTCCTCGTAAAGATAATAGGCGAATAGATTTGACCCTTCGCACGCGGCCTAAATTTAATCATGGCCTTGCTCAGGGTAATGGTGAGCGAGGTCGAACCATGAAAAATAACAGATGCCTTAATTGCTCCGAGCGTAAAAACTGCGGCGATTCCGTCGCGTCCTGGATATTTCTGCTTATAGGTATTATCTCTACGATATCGGTAAGAGTGGTCACGGTGCTGGCCAATATAAACCCGATATTCGGAAAGATAGCCTGGTATTTAGGCGTCGCCGGTTTCTTCATATTTTTTATTTATAAATTTAAAGTCGATAACAACAGGGCGAAGGCGGTGAAGGAGATGATGCTTGTCGAGCGCGTGAAGAAAAATGATAAACTCTCGCCCGAGGATCTCGGCATTATAAGCTCGCTCTTGTGCGGCATTACATCAAATAAAGACCGGATCAATTATTTCGTTATCTTCGCGAGTTCGATAGTCGCGATATTGGCCGCGGTGTATTTTGATTTTTTTCGCGGCTAGCATGAGAACCGCGAAATGTTTTTGGAAGCGGATTTTTGGAAATATAACGATAGCGGCCGTCATCGTCATATTCACAGCTTCGTCGTTATATGCGAAAACGGAAGCCGTCTCTCTAAACGCTACGGGATTTGAATGGCTCGGGTATTCGCCCGAAGAAAAGCGCGTATTCGCCGGGATCGTGCATATGACGACCGGAGAGAAGAAAAGCGCGTATGACAGCGAAGAAATTGTAAAGAAGTTAGACGAATTTTACTACGGCGCCATCGAAATGGCCAAAAAAGATCCGTCCAATTTTGACGAGAACGAATCGCTTAAAATAAAGTGCATATCTGTTATAACAGGGAGAAAATAGATGGGAGCATCGTACCATGTTGATATAGTGAATAGCGGGAGTTCGTCGTTCGATGTGAAGTCGAAGGAAGGACAATTTACTGTCGATACCGGCGGAAATGGCATGACGCCTCCGGACTTGCTTTTAGCGGGGCTAGGAACATGCTTCGGGGTTTACATACGTAAATATTGCGAAGGCGCGAAAATACCTCTGGCCGGTTTTTCGATAAGTGTCGATGCAGATTTCGAGAAAGAAAAGCCCGTATGTTTTCGGCAGATACGGATATCGGCGGATCTGGGCGGCATAACGCTCGATGAGCGTAGAAGGGCGTCGCTTCTGGAGTTCGTAAAAAATTGTCCGGTCCATAATACGCTTAAAAATAATCCGGATGTAATCGTAAATATCTTATGATCAGATTCAGAGAAGTCCTTTCCGACAGAAATTTTCTCTTCCTGTGGCTCGGCCAGCTTATATCGAACTTCGGCGACCGTCTTACGCAGATGGCTCTCGTCGCCCTCGTATATCAGCGCAATCCTGGCTCGGAGATGGCGCTCGCCAAACTTATATCCTTTACAATAATCCCCGTTTTCATAATAGGCCCCATCGCCGGTGTATGGGTCGACAGACTCAACCGCAAGAACGTTATGGTGATATCGGACATATTGCGGGGCTGCCTGATTCTGTCGATACCTTTCTTCATAGGAATAAATCATATATTACCCGTGTATCTGGCGGTATTTCTCGCGTTCTCGATATCGCGGTTCTTCATTCCTTCTAAAATGGCTATAATACCGGATATCGTTTCCAGGGAAAAACTTCTGATAGCCAATACATTATCCGATACTACGCATATGCTGGGCAATGTGGTGGGCCTGGTGGTCGCCGGTATGATAGTCAATATAAAGTCGATAGGCGCGATAGGCGGGTTCTACATAGACGGCCTCACCTTTTTCGCTTCCGCCCTTCTTATAGCCATGATCGCGAATGTGAGGTCGATAAAAGAAGTCAAGGAGAGCATCATAAAGACCACGGAGGCTTTCGGAAGCTCGATAAGAAAATCAATATTCTCCGATATCGTCGACGGCATGAAGACCATATCGGAGCATGCCAATATGCGGTTCATAGTTTTCGTATTTTTTATCCTGATGGCAGGACTCGGAGCTATATCCTGCGTGATAATAGTATTCATACAGAGTGCTTTTGGTAATTCAACAAAGGATCTCGGGTTATTAGGGATGTTTCTGGCCGGAGGTTTATTTGTCGGGACTATTATTTATGGAAGATTCGGTCAGGCGATAAGTAAAAGGAAGATCATATTTTTAAGTTTTATAGCAAGCGGGGTATCGGTGATTTTATTTACCGTCGTGGTTAGTAGATTTCCAAATTTGTTCCTGGCCGGGGCTATCGCGGCGCTTTTAGGGGCATCGGCCAGCCCAATAATGATATCCGCCAATACGCTTACTCACGAAACCATACCCCAGGCCCTTCGCGGACGCGTATTCAGCTCGCTGGAAGCCGTAATACATCTGGCGTTTTTAGTGTTTATGTTCGCGGCGGCATATGGGGCGAAGTATTTTGACAGGTCGTGGGTGCTTTTATTGACAGGGTGGGTGTTCTGCGCCTCCGGAGCTTTGGGATTGGTCCTCGAGACGACGAAAGAGGCTACTTAGTCTTAGGGTTCTTGCAGTTTTCGAGCTTATCCAGGCAAAGCTTATAGTAATTGCAGACCGGGCAGCATATATTCTCGTCGCCCTTTTCCCCGCGGTACCACTTAGTCTCGCAAGTCCAATATACCTGGCACGTCTCGCAGCAATTTATCTTCGATTTACTCATCGTTGTTCCTTTCAATTGATAAAATACATCATTACGGTGATAATGTCAATAGATTTAACATAACCCAACCCAACCCAACCGCCGCGGTTAGACGCATCGGTTAATAGTGTCGTCTAACCGCGGCGGTTGGATTGAGGTCAGGGACCATAACAATTGACTTTTGACGCTCGAAGTATATAATATTACCTTAAATAGAGGAATACAATGTCGTATGGATTTTACGGGGGGATCCACCCCTCTTCATCTAAGACCCTGACTTCGGATAGGCCAATCAAAAAATCTTTTATACCCAAAAAAGTGGTTTTACCGCTTTTGCAGCATACCGGTTCGGCGGCCGAAGCCATCGTTTTGGTCGGTGATGTCGTTAAGGTAGGGCAATTGATCGCGAAGTCCACGGGATTCATATCGAGCCCGGTTCACGCGTCGATAGCGGGAAAGGTCACGAAGATAGGTTATTCGCCTACACCGACGAATTCGCGCGTGCTTTCGATAACGATAGAGGCCCAGGGAGACGAAGACCAGGATATTAAATCCACCCCTCCCCGTGACATAAGCGCCATGACGGCGGAAGAGCTTCTTAATATTATAAAAGACGCCGGGATAGTGGGCGCCGGCGGCGCGGCATTCCCGACATACGTAAAATTATCCCCTCCTAAGACAAAACCCATAGATACCGTTATAATAAACGGGGCCGAATGCGAACCTTATCTGACCTGCGATCACAGGCTGATGTTGGAAAAGACATCCCAAATATTTAAAGGGCTCGATATAATATTGAAGATCCTCGGCGCCAAGAACGCCTATATTGCCATAGAGGATAATAAACTTTCGGCCATATATGCCATGGAGAGAGAGCTTAGAAAAATACAGGAAAGATCGGGTTTTTTCCCGCATAAAAAAAGCGAACACATGATAAAAGTCGTGCCGCTTTCGACTAAATATCCGCAGGGAGCGGAAAAACAGGTTGTGAAGGCGGTCACAAACCGCGTCATACCGGCCGGCGGCCTTCCGATGGATGTCGGCTGCGTGGTTCAGAATGTGGGGACAGTCTTCGCGATATATGAAGCCGTGTATGCCGGAAAGCCCATGATAGAAAGGGTCATCACGATTACCGGATCGTGCGTGAAGGAGCCGGTTAACATGTGGGTGAGGCTCGGGACTATTCTTAAGGATCTGGAGCCATCGTTTGGCGGGTTTAAAAAAGAACCCAAAGAAATAATAATAGGCGGACCCATGATGGGCGTATCGCAATATACGATGGATGTCCCGATCACCAAAGGCGCCAGCGGAGTGCTGTTTCTTTCGGAAGAAGAGCTCGACAGGTCCGAGGAGAGCGTCTGTATAAGATGCGGTAAATGCCTCGAGGTCTGCGCGATGGGCCTCGCGCCGACGGCCCTTATGCAGCGCGTAAAGAAGGACAACTTCGCGGATGCCAAGGATCTCGGGATAATGAATTGTTTCGAATGCGGGGCATGCGCTTACTCGTGTCCGGCTAAGATCCCGCTCCTGGATTATATGAAATTCGGCAAGTCAAAATTGCTGTCGGTATAATGAATAGTAGTTATCCACAACGTAGCTGACGTTTAAACGTCAGCTACGTTGTGGATAACTCTGATTTGATGTCACGCTTAAGGAATGTATGAATAATCCGTTAAATGTTTCAATAGCGCCCCATATTAAGGATCCGATTTCGACCAGGAAGATAATGTGGGCCGTCATACTAGCGCTCGCACCTGCCGGCGCGGCGGGAGTATTTATATTCGGACTTAATTCGCTGGTTGTGATAGCGGCATCGATCGCCGCGGCAATGATCACGGAAGCTTTAGTTCTCGCGGTTAGGAAAAAGGATATAAAGGCCGTATACGACGGAAGCGCGATATTGACCGGGCTCTTGCTGGCATATAATATACCTCCGGGCTCTCCCGTATGGATACCCATAGCCGGATCGTTCTTCGCCATAGCCATAGGAAAACAGGCTTTCGGCGGCTTGGGCCACAATATATTCAATCCGGCGCTCGCCGGCAGGGCATTTCTTATGATCTCCTGGCCGGTATACATGACCACATGGCAGAACCCCAGATGGAAGGTTGACGCCATAACACAGGCGACGCCCCTGGCGCTTTACAAGCACGGCGATCTCGAAGCGTTAAGACGCATTCCTTATATGGATCTGTTGCTAGGTAATCACCCCGGTTGTATCGGTGAGGTCTGCGCGATAGCGCTTCTCGCCGGCGCGGCTTTCCTACTGATAAAGAAGTACATAACCTGGCACGTCCCTTTCATATATATACTGACGGTCGCGTTTACAAGCTGGATGTTTAACGGCTCAAAAGGCCTTTTTACCGGCGACGCCTTATTCTTTGTACTATCAGGAGGGCTTTTACTGGGAGCCTTCTTCATGGCGACGGATTACGTGACGGGCCCTCTGGGCGCCCGCGGCAAGATCATATTCGGCGTCGGGTGCGGAATACTGACATTTGTGATAAGAAGATTTTCCGGATATCCGGAAGGCGTTTCTTACGCGATACTGATAATGAACGCGTTGACACCCACCATTGACAGATATACATTTCCGAAATGGTTCGGATGGAGGAAGGCGTGAGCCAGTTAGCGAAATTTGGGATGATACTGGGCGTGATATGCCTCGCGGCTACGCTCGTATTGGCCGTTACTTACGAGGTCACAAAGCCGAAGATAGAAGCCCAGCTTAAGAGTGAAGAGAGCGCGGCCCTTAAAGAAATATTGCCCGGAGCCGACGATTTTAAAGAAAAATCGATCGCCGGTATAGAATATTTTGACGCGATGAAGGGCGGCGAGCTCGTTGGTTACTGCGTCAGGGTGGTGGCGAACGGTTATAACGGGTATATCAGGATAGTTGTAGGCATCGACCGCTCTGGCGTAATAAAGGGCGTGCGAGTGCTTGAGCAATATGAGACGCCCGGCCTCGGCTCGAAGATAACCGAAGTGAAACCAGGGGAGAAAGACGCGTGGTTCTTAAGGCAGTTTAAGGGGAAGTCCGCTTCTACGATAACATTGAAGAAAAATGTGGACGCGATAACCGGCGCCACGATCTCAAGCCGCGCCGTCACCAATGCGATCAGGGATACCGTAACAGACTTTCTATCTAAGGTTGGTAAAAAATGAAGTAAGTAGGTCACCCTTAAGGGTGACCTACTATTGTGGATAACTAAACTATGAAGATGATGGGCGAATTTGTAAAAGGACTGTGGCGCGAGAACCCTACGTTCCGCATCGTGCTGGGACTCTGCCCGACGCTCGCAGTATCGACGAGCGTGGTGAATGGTATAGGGATGGGCGTGGCGGCGACATTTGTGCTGATAGGTTCTAATATATTCGTATCGCTGGTGCGCAATATCGTCCCGGAGAAGGTCAGGATACCGTGTTATATCGTTATAATCGCGACTTTCGTGACTATAGCCGATCTATTCATGAAGGCATATTCGCCGGCCCTCTCGAGGTCTTTGGGAATGTTCGTCCCTCTCATAGTCGTGAACTGCATAGTGCTCGGACGGGCGGAAGCATTCTCCTCTAAGGAAGGCCCTCTTCGCTCGGTCTTGGATGCTCTCGGAATGGGCATAGGGTTCACTTGGGCGCTAGTCCTTATATCCGCAATAAGAGAAGTGCTCGGCAACGGAACGATAATGGGGTTTTATGTATCCAGGAGTTTCGAGCCGCCGCTATTCATGATACTGGCTCCGGGGGCATTATTAACAATAGGCCTTCTTATCGGATTGATAAATTACTTTACGCATAAGGTTAACAAGGCATAGATATGGACTTGTCAGCATACATCACGATACTTATAAGCACGGTATTCATAAATAATTTCATACTCTCAAGATTTTTGGGATTATGCTCTTTTATCGGAGTATCTAAGAATACCGGCCCGGCATTTTCGATGGGTGTGGCGGTGACGTTCGTCACGACGATGGCCTCCATAATAACCTGGCTTATTTATTATTTTATTCTTGTTCCTTATCATCTGGAATATCTGCGAACCATAAGTTTCATCCTCGTGATAGCGTCATTCGTTCAATTCACGGAGATAGTCATACAGAAGAAGGCCCCCGCGCTCTATAAAATATTCGGAATATATCTTCCGCTCATAACGGTGAACTGCGCCGTATTCGGCGTGGCGGTATTGAATACCGACGTATTTTTCTTCGGGGGAAAGGCGATAGCCGGAAGTTTTTTAAAGAGCACTCTTCAGGGGTTCGGGGCGGGCCTGGGCTATACGCTGGCGATGTTCGTGATGTCCGGAATAAGAGAGAGGCTCGAGTTCGCCGAGATACCGAGGGCCTTAAAGGATGTGCCGATAACATTTATAATAGCAAGCCTGATGTCGCTGGCGTTTTTGGGCTTCAGCGGGTTTAAGATATGATAGCTAATATATTACTCCCGGTAGCGGCGATGGCCGTCCTGGGCCTCATATTCGGAGTGGGGCTGGCCTATGCGCTTAAGATGTTTGGGATAGAGGTCGACCCTAAGGTGTTTTCGATACTTTCGAAACTACCCGGCTCCAATTGTGGAGCATGCGGAAAGGCCGGATGCTCGGGATTCGCGGAAGCTTTAAGTAAAGGCGAGGCAGTCCCGTCGGGATGCGTCGTATCGAGCGAAGAGGCGCGCATGGCGATAGCCGAGATCATGGGCGTAGATCACAGCGTTAAGGTAAAGACCGTAGCGGCCATACTTTGTAACGGCGGGAGCAGGGCGAAGAATAAATATGCCTATCGCGGCATAAAGAGCTGCAAAGCCGCGGCCCTTATTTTCGGCGGGCAGAAAGCGTGCGCGTTTGGCTGTCTCGGGTTTGCCGATTGCGTAGATGTATGTCCCTTCGGCGCGATAAAGATGGACAGAGAGGGCTTGCCGGAGGTCGATGAAGCTAAGTGCACCGCCTGCGGCAAGTGTCTGAAGGCCTGTCCGAAGAATCTATTTATCCTGGTGGAAGCCGAAAAAAGACATTATGTGAAATGCAGCTCCAAGGATCCCGGCGCCGTAGTCATGAAGGTATGCGGTTTCGGTTGCATCGGTTGTAAAAAGTGTGAAAAGGCCTGTCCGAAGCAGGCAATAAAAGTGGAATCAAACCTGGCCGCTATAGACTATAAAAAGTGCGGCAATATCGGAAAATGTGTCGTGGAATGTCCGACTAAAGTCATTATAAAGAAAGGGCAATAATATGGTAGAGTTAAACAGCGGTAATTTTGAAAAAGAAGTGGTGAATTCGCTCCGTCCGGTGCTTATAGATTTTTGGGCCCCATGGTGTATGCCGTGTAAGCTCATAGCTCCGGCGGTAGAGAAGCTGGCGGAAGAGATGAAGGGCATCGTAAATGTTTTTAAAGCGAACGTCGATGAAAATCCGGAGATGGCTACGGATCTTTCGATAATGAATATCCCTACGCTCCTTATTTTTAAAGGCGGCAAAGAGGTCTCCAGAATAGTCGGCGTTAACTCTAAGGAAGCCATAGAGGCCAAGATAAAAGCGGTGCTTGGATAAAGAGGAGAGTGAGCGCGTGAATATCGCGGTACTTTGTTCCGGCAGCGGGACGAATCTTAAAGCCATAATAGATAAGATCCGAAGCGGTTATATACCGGCGAAGATAGCTGTAGTCGTAAGCGACAATAAAAACGCGCTCGCGCTTGAGCGCGCTAACGAAGCCGGCATAGATACGATCGTCCTCGATAAGAAAGATTTCGCCTCACGCGAAGATTTTGACAAAGCGCTCGCCGCGAATTTAACCAGGAAGAAGATCGACCTGGTGGTATTGGCCGGATTCATGAGGCTCCTAAGCCCTTATTTCATAAAGAAATACAGGAACAAAATAATCAATATACATCCGGCTCTCCTGCCGGCTTTCAAAGGAACGCGTGGTATAAAGGACGCGCTGGAATACGGCGCCAGGGTCACCGGTCCTACGGTCCATTTTGTGGAAGAGGAGCTCGATAGCGGGCCGATAATATTGCAGCGCGCGATAGAGATAAAGCCGGAAGACACCGAGGAGTCGCTTTTGGAGCGCGTGCATGCCGAGGAGCACAAGATATATCCGGAGGCGATAAAGCTTTTTGTTGAAGGCAGATTGCAAATAAACGGAAGAAAGGTAATTATAAAATGAAGACAGGGATTAAGGACGTAAAGGCGAGGGAGATATTGGATTCCAGGGGTAACCCTACGGTAGAGGTGGATGTTTTATTGAATGACGGATCTTTTGGAAGGGCGTCTGTCCCGAGCGGCGCTTCGACGGGCGAACACGAGGCCGTTGAGCTTCGCGACGGCGACAAATCCAGATATATGGGTAAAGGCGTTTCGAAAGCCGTAGCGAACGTGAACGGCGAGCTCAGGAAGGCCGTGAAGGGGAAAGACGCGCTCATGCAG
>Ga0268280_1002351_pt1 | contig 11085 bp, 12 predicted proteins | sample saktaG_9_FD_190139 | JGI IMG/M metagenome (GOLD analysis project Ga0268280, IMG submission 190139) | Saline water microbial communities from Sakinaw Lake, British Columbia, Canada - sak_2011_5_24_40m | ecosystem: Environmental > Aquatic > Non-marine Saline and Alkaline > Saline ...
GATTATTGCCTAATGATCCTTAAGTCAGGCACATTTGAAAATCCTGGAAGTTATGGCGGAACAATAAAATATTTTACAGTAGAAGAAAGATAAGGAAATAATAATAATAATAATAATAATAAACAAGCTAAAATAAAAAAGAGATGATAAAAATTTTAAAAGACAAGAAAGCAAACTCGAGTCAGTACTTTGAAATTGCCAAGTTAAAGTTACCGAAGTCCAAACGCTCGGAAGGTGTTTTTGGAATGTCCTTTGGCATGATATTTTCAATTATACTTATAGTTGTTTTTATGGTTGTGGCTTTTTTAGGCATCCGTTCGTTTCTGAATTTTCAAAAAACAGCACAACTTAAGATTTTTGCTGATGATTTACAAAGAGATATTGATGAAGCCTGGAATGCTGGAGAATCTATGACCATTTATAAGGGAAATCTTCCAATTGGAGTTCAGTACGTTTGTTTTATTAATTGGAAAAATTCAACTATGAATGCTAATACTTTTGAAGCAAACATATACCGAGAGATACAACTTGGAGGCATTAGCGCTTCTGAGAACTTTTATTTTTATTCTCCTGGTAAGGATTTTGCTATTAAAAGTAAGCAAATGAAACACATAGATTTGAGTAGTAAAAATCCGATTTGTATTAGAGCCATAGACGGAAAAGCCTCAGTAAAAATAACTAAAACTTTTGATAATCCTCTAGTGGTTGTTAGTGAATAATTAATATTTTTATAATTAATAGTACAAATAATTCTACGCTCTTTAATAATTAGCTTCCAAAACAAACTTTAAGCTCTGTAATCACAGATTCCTCTGGATTGCTTAAACTTGTAATCTTTTGTCCGGCTTTTGTAGTAATACAACCACTAAAATTTCCAGATTCTAATTTAAAAAACTCTGGCTTTTTTGTTCCTGCATCAGTTAAATTCCCTTGATAATAGGCTTTTATTTCATAATACCTAACTGCTCCAAAATTGCTTGTTAACCAGACTTTACTGAGAAGTTCAGAATAGGTTTGATTTAGAATTACACAACTTGAAATACCGTCGCCACATCTCTTAAATTGATAGCAATCTAAGACTAAGTCTTCCAGAGTCCTATAATTAGGTTCAGCGTCTTTATAACAATCAGTTGTATATTTTGAACTTGAGATTAATAAATTATTTATTTCAACATCCTTAGTTTGAACTATTGGTTGAGGGCGTAAATAAATTCCTAAAAAAATAACACCTATAACTGCCACTATAACTACGATTATTACAAAGCCTATTATCTCGTGCTGTGCTTTTTTATTTTTAAGGTTGATTGATTTCATTTTATTTCTCTGGAGGTATAAACGATTATTTTTCCAAGATCACATTTTTTGTATAGATAATTATTCTTACTTTCAATTCTGCATAAACTTAAATAACTAGAATCTTGGCTTGAATAATTACTTGGGGATTTTATAGTATAGGTATTACAATTTGGATAATTACCGACGTTACATTCTATTGTTTTATTTTCTGAAGGATAGAGTCTTTTAACTACAATACCATCAACCAACCAGAAATTTTTATAAGCACTATGTTGTTTAAACGCCACAAGTTTATCAGTATCAACACAATTACTTTCACCACAACTCATTTCAGGAGAATCTGCTAATTTTATTGCTAAAAGAATCGAGCCGGATTTTGAACTTTCATAAAAACTTTGTTTAAGTCCTGAAGTTGTTATAACTAAATAAAATAAACCAACTATAACAAAAAATATAGCTAAAAAAGCTACCATAAAAATCATTTCTTTAATTTTTGTCTGGCTTTTTTTTGATACAGAAAGAGAAAAGGAAAGCATAACTATTACCTCCGCTTTACTTGCAATAACACACGATTAACATCTTGTTTAGGAACTCGCTTCATAAACATTTTCAATTTACCACCGAGCCAACTATTCTTTTCATATTCTTCTCCGATTAGACTTGATGCAAGTTTTCTATATTCTTTAGTGGATTTTGAGTTCTTGTGCATTGTAGAAGGTAGTCCTTTGGATAGGGCTTCCAAAATTTGGATTTCATGAGGTAGAACAGCAAGAATAGGAGTATCACAGGTACTTTCTATATCATCAAGAGACAATTCAAATTTCTTATTATGAACCTTATTCAGAATTATTCCGTTAATGTGTGTTTTTCTGAGCTTGGCTAGTTTTATTGCCCTTAAGGTTGTTGCTAGAGTAACAATATCTGGCGTGGTCATTATAATTAATTCATCGCTTGCAGTCATTGTTGCTAATATTTCATCATTTAAATTCGGTGAGGAATCAATTAGGATAACATCATACTTATGTTTTATTTCTCCAAGCCTATCCCTAAGCTTCAGAGGATTAATTGCAGGATATTGCATTGAACCAGGAATAATATCAAAGCCATAACCGGTTTCATAAATTGCTTCTTTAATCTTAGCTTTATTGTCAAGTACATGATGAATAGTTATTTCAGGATTTAAAAAACCAATATGTAATGCTAGATTCGGAGCTGAGAAATTTCCATCAACTAATAAAACTTTTTTCTTGAAATCATTAGCTAAACTTGCACCCAAGCTGGTTACAGCAGAAGTTTTTCCAACACCGCCCTTAATTGAAATAATTCCTATTATCTTTACCATTCTCCCTCTTTTTATATTAGTGTTAGGTTTTTGGGCTTTTTAATACTTTTTATTTTAGTTTGAGTGGGATTTTTATCTCTATTTCTATGAATTTGTGCTTCGCATTTATTTTGTTTAACAAGATATTATTAATAATTAGTCGAAAAATTTCACCAATATTAGCCTATAATGTTCTTCCTCCCTACCCTAATTTAAAAACTCAATTTAAATTGATAAAAACTAAAATCTAACAACCTTCAGGAGGATAAATTCTACAGTTGCTATCGCAATTAAGCTCGTCCATATCATTAGATAAATCATAAATATCTCTAATTTCTGAAGAAGAATTAATAGTTTTTGAAACCGCAGCTATTTGTAATAAAAATGGAGATATAGTACTATCACAATCCTTTAATCTTACAACGTCGATTTTTTCATTATAAATTGTAGCTAATTCATTAATTTTCTTTCCTAATCTTTTAATATTGCACTCATAGATTTCTGGAGAAGAAAAAATAGCTGCATAAATTAAATTTCCAGTATAATAGATTCGCTTGTTATTCTTTAAAATAAAGCCCTTATCATACTCGCTTTCACAAGTAAAACTAGTGCATTCACCATAAACAGACATATTACAGCCATTAAAACTTGCGCCAAAGCAGACAACCTTAGTATCTTTAGGACAAAGAGTAATTGTTGAGGTAACATTTACATTGGCTAATCCAAGTAATTGTAATTCTTCTTCTATTATGGTTGGCGGAGCAATAAAACAATATTTTTCAGAAGTTATTGTAATTAAATCATCAACCTTAAATCCAGTGTAAAAAGGTTTGGAAAATATGTAAAAAATTTTCCCTTGTAAAATGTTCTCACTAAAAATATATTTATTATATCGGGGGATGGCCTCTCCAGGATTAGGCCATTTCTTTATAAAACCCGATTCTTCGCTAAAAGCCAGGGTTTGCCTTCCAAAAACAGGGCTAGAACTAGAACTAGGAGTACAATTGACATAGATTCTAGTTTCCTTATTAAATCTAAATTGAGTAGAATAAGAGCTCATAACTCCACTTACTATAGGATTAAGATAGTTAAGCATTTCTAGAGCAGACTCAGAGTTTCCTACTTTTTGTTCATAGTTAATTAAATGGGTTGTTGCATAGATTGCAATAAAAAGGATGATAACTCCGGCAACAATAGCAAAAATCCAGCTAAAAGGCATGTCAAAGGCACGCTTTGAGCTAAAGAAAAAATTATAGCTCCTGTACATAGTGTTCTTTTTACTCATTTTCCTCTTTTTTGTTTATTATCTTTAATTAGGCTGTATTTTAGTATTTACCACTTAATTAGGGTTTATTGGTTAGATATTGGGTTGTATACTGTTTTTGGCTTATGTGGGTTTGTTAGATTATTTACTTATTTAATTAAACTTATTAAAGGTTTATCTTAACCTCTAAAGTATCTACAACTAAAAGAGGTTTATGCTTCTCACGCTTGCCTTTATGGATTGGAATCATTTCAATAAGTCCTGCTTTCTCTAGTAAAAGAACATCATCCCTTACAGACTTAAAGTCTCTGGATAGAATTTTGGCTAGTTGATAAAGGGAATTGGGCTGTTTTGTTTTAAGAACATGCAAAAGCTTAGCCTTTTGGTCTGAAAGTAAGCTTCTTAAAATAACTAAATCCGATTTTTCAGGGGTTCTTTCACCCTTAAATCTACTAAAAATAGCACTAAAAGTACCTTGTTTTTCTTCTACTGTTATTACCTGGGTTTTTAGTTTCTTTTCAGCCATTTTCCCTCTATTTAAAAAAAGTTTATGTGAAGATTTCCTTTTTTTATAATAATACAGCGTCGCCTATACTATATAAACCTTCCTATATATGTAGGGTATATACATCTTAATTAGGGGTATTCTTATACCATATATTCTATAAAACCCCTATATCCTAAAATAAAAAAAAGTCTTGGATTTTTTAAAACCCTGCCAAAAAACTGTTTAATTAGGAAGTAACACCGAAAGCTTTATAAATAAAACCACTCATTTTTCGAAGAAATTCGGTATAAAACAAAAGCTTTTTAAAGACAAATTAGTTATGTGCTTTGTCCTAAAATGACTAGTAAAGCAGAATTGACTTAAAGTAATAACATAAACAAGTGTCACGCGCGACCTTAGAAATCATATTTGGTCAACGCAAAGGCATATTTCAATTGATTGAAAGGAGGTTAATAAAAATGAAATTTAATTTTAAAAAGATAGCTTCAGTAATAGCCACAACAGTTATGTTGGGTAGCACTGTTGCTTTCGCTGCTGCTGCATGGCCTGCACCTTTCGTGAATAACGGAGCTGCTGCTTCTGCTGTAGTATACGGAGCAAACTCTGCTGATCTTACAGCTGCCGCTGATTTAGGCGCAGCTTTAGATGCTGGCGTTACTAGTGTTAGCTCAGAGATTACTGGAGGAGATTCTTTCACACTTGAAAAATCTTCAGACAAATTCTATTTTAATGAAGCTCTTAACTCATCTTATGCATCCTTGGATGCTGATGAATTGAGTGCTGGATTAGCTAAAGGAGTTTATGATAATGAGGATATTGAGAATGTAGACTATGAACAAAAAATAACCTTAGGTTCAAAAGTATTATCTCTTTTTACAGATAATAATTACAGAAATAATGAACCTAGTGTTGGTTTCTGGTTTACAAATGGTCAAAATGTCTTAACTTATACAATAGACTTTGATGATGGAGAACTTAATTATACTGAAATGCCAGAAAGCGATATGCCTCTTCTAGGTAAAGAGTATTATGTTCTTACAGCAACAGCTACTAAAATAGAATTGTTAGATTCCGCAGATAGCGTAATCTTAACTGATGGAGAAACTAAAGTTGTAAATGGAAAATCTGTATCTATCGACTGGATAGACACTGATGAAGTTATTTTAAATGTAGATGGAACAGCAACTAAAAAGCTATCTTCTACAAATAGAATAGAAGACCTTTCTGATGGCACATATGTGGCTGTTACAAATATCTTAGCTTCTTCAAGAGAGTCTACACAACAAAAGGTTGAATTTTCTATTGGTTCAGGTAAAATTATACTTGAAAATGGAAAAGATGTAATCATTGGTGAAGATTCAGATGATAAAATACGAGGATTAGTTGCAACAATCACCGAATCAGGAGGATTTGTAAATGCAATTAGTTTAGCATGGAATTCAAAAGATAATACATTCTTAACCCAAACAAACCCAATAGTTATGCCTGGATTAGAAGGAATAAGTTTAATCTATAATGGACTGAACTATGCTTCTGACTCTGAGACAATTACATTGGATGGGGGTTCTGAAACTTTAACTTTGGAAATGGGCAATTTCGATATACCTTTAATGTGGTATAATGTAACCGGAAATGTTTTTGTTCAAGGTGAAGAAAATTATCCCTTGAAGATTGATGATGGAGTTGTAACCAATACAACTGCCGGATATGGAGGTAGTGAAGTTACTCCTTGGGGAGAATACTATAATACTACAATACAAAACATTTCTAGTAGTGCGTTAACTCTTACAGAAGATGACAGATTTATAGTAACTCTAGTAGACCCAGATTTATCTGATGTCGAAACACTTTACTATCAAGTATCTGACATTGATGTAGACGGAGCAGACATCTTAGTAGAATTGGAAGACCTTGTAGGTTCTAACGATTTGAAATGGGATGGGACTATTGCTACAAGAGTAGGCGATACTGATGAGGCTGGAGATGTAACTGTTACACTTGCAGGATTTAATGATGCAAATGATACTATTTATCTTGAGTTTACAAGCGGAGTTGTTTTCAACAAAGTAGTTTCTGAAAAGGGACTAGTTGCAACAATACCTGTAACAAATGCTTCTGCAATAACATTCGTAGAATCTGATAAAGATGATGATGTTAATGAGGGAGTTACATTTACTGCTACAGTATCTGCTTCTACAAATGAAAAGATATCTGTAACTCTTGGAACAGCAAATGTTACTAAAGAAGAAACATTGGCTAATAACAAGTATACTGCAATAGTTAATTCTGAATTAGCTTCAAAAATATCTACAGACGAGTCTGGAGATGAATATGACCTTTCAATCGAATATTTCGGTAAAGAGGCTGTAGCTGATGTAAGAGTTGCGGTTGGTACTGATGTAACAACTTCATCTGGTTCAGTCAAGGTAGTGAAAGATACAGAAGTCGACTCTGTAAGTTCAATGAACTTAGTAGTAGTTGGAGGTTCTTGTATCAATACTGTAGCTGCTAAAATACTAGAAAGCGAAACACCATTATGTGGTGATGCTTGGTCTGCAAAGACAGGAGCTAGCGCTGGAAAGTTCTTAGTACAAGTTGCTGCTAGCCCATACAACGCAAATAAAATTGCGATGTTGGTTGCTGGTTACGATGCTGCTGATACTGTAAACGCTGTTGCTAAGGTAAAACTTGGCGCTGAATCAACTGAGGTTGGCTCAAAAACAGTTTATCCAGTTTCTACTGCTTAAACAAACTTAATTTATTTTTTTTTCTTTTTCTTTTTTTTTAACTTCTTGCGGAAGCTCTCGCAAGATTTTTTTGATTTATTTTATTAGGATTATTACTAATTAGGCTTCGATTAAGTAAAGCTAGTTGTCTTGCTCGAGGATTTAATAAGGAATTATTAATAATTTAAAGTAATAAATGAACTGGGGGTTTAGTAATAATAGAAAGTAATAGACTTGTTGGTTGAATATTTTACTTAATAATAATCAGAAAGTAGAGTAATAAGGTAAGTTTCATGCCGAGGTTGTACCTGTTGTAGTTTATCGGGGTTTTATTTACTCTTCGGATTGTTTAGCCTTGAACAATCATAACCTTTAAAAATTCGTTTAGTGTTGATAATTCATGATAAGAAAAATACAATCACGAGAAGAACTTGAAAAGAAGAGGGAAAGAAATAATAAGATAATGGTTATTGTTCTTGGTTTAATTCTTCTTTTGAGTACTGCGGGATATTTTGTTTCAGATTATACCGGTAGTAAAAATCCTACTGTTACTTATAAAAACATAAAGTTTGAACAAAGTGAATATGGTTATTGGGTTTTTCAAATTAATAATCATGATTATGGAACAAGATTTATGCCTGAAGAAACAGTAAATGTTTCAATAATAGCTGAAAAAGCCCTCGGTGAATACTCTGGAAAAGTCCTTTATTTTGCTTCTCCTGGTTCTAAAGACTACTCAGAACAAGCAAAAACAGAGATAATGAACAATTTATATGGAATAGTATCCAAGGAAAATTTTGCTTGCTTGGATGAAAGTTGCTTAGAGGATTATCCTATAAAAAACTGTTCAGAAAATAATTTAATATTATTTCAAAGATCAGAAACCAACAGAGTATCTTCTCAAGATAAATGTATTATTATAGAATATCAAGATGGACAAGCAGACTTAGTTGCAGATGCTTTTATTTTTAGAATTTTAGGCTTGCAATAGAAAATAAAAGTTAAAAATAATCCTAAAATGAATATTGAAGATAGTTTAATCGAATTTAGTAGGTTTAGTAGCAGAGACCTAGAAGAAATTAAAAGAAGTTATAGTAAGTTGATTAGAGCGTATTTAGCACAAATACCTATAAGTCAAATGAGTTCTAAAGAAAGAAAAGAATTTAGAAAAGAAGCACACCAATATGCTTTTGCTAGAATTAGTACTTATAAGCATATTTCAGATAGAGATTTAAGAAGATTAATGAGTTTATTGACCTAAATTTCAAGTTCATTAAGTTTAAAAACCAATTTAACTATTAAAAATTATAGAATTTAAAGAAGTTGAAAATGGTAATAAAAAAGAAAAAAGAAAGTAAAACAAAAAAGCAGGCTGTGAATGAACCTAAGGGCTTAGAAGACGAAAGTTTATTTCCAGAGGTAAATTTAAAGTCTTTATTAAATAAAATAAAGCTTAATAAAAACCTAATTAGCCTTTTAGTAATTATAGGTATTATTATTTTATTAATTATTGCAGGACTTGTTTATAAAGAGAAGAGTTCTAAATTTACTTATAATTATATTCCTTTTGAAAAAAATTATTATGGAAGCATTTTACTTTATACTGCAAGATTCAATTTTGTGAACAATCAGGGACAAGTATTAAGGTCAATGGAAATAGATTTTAGAAATGACCCAAGAAAAATTAAAGATGTTAATGTTGAAGTAGATAGCTTAAAATTAGTTACAGATGCTAAAACCTATGTGGTAGATAATGATATTCGACCCGGTTGTGAAGATGCCGGACTTGCTTTTATTAATCTAGCTAGATTTTTATCGAATGTGGATTTAGATGTAAAGGGAGCAGTAAGTAATTCAACAAAAGCTCTTGAAACAAATGTTACACTTGCAAGCTGTTCTAAATATCCAGGTAATACTGTTATTCTAGTTGGAAATGGTGAAGAAAATTTGATTAAGCAAACATCTGAAAACTGCTATGAAATTACTTTTAAAGAATGCGATGTACTAAGGACTACTGAAAAGTTTGAGGTGTTTGTGCTTGGCAAGATTCTAGAACAAGTACCTATAGCTTAATTGATTGTCTGATTAAATGTATTATGAGAGTTATCAGTCTTTCTTGGGTAAGATTCCAACAGGATTAATAGAGTTCCAAGCCTAATATCCTAAAAAATAATTCTCGCTAATAAATAGGCTAACTTGTCTAACAAAATAGGCATTCACTGGATTAACACTTAAATCCAGCCATTCTTGGATAAACCTTTTTTTTCTTGATGAATCTATATAAAACTATACCTATGAAACAGACTACTAGAACAGCGACGGTTATTTCATTAATATAAGTTTTAATTAAAGCAAGATTATTTCCTAGAATCATGCCTAAAGATATTAATACTGCACTCCAGATTCCTGCTCCAAGCCCAGTATAGAACAAGAATTTTCCTAGATTCATCTTAGCAAAACCTGCTGGAATAGAAATAAACTGCCTTATTACAGGAATTAATCTACCTACAAAGGTAGTTATCTCTCCGTTTTTAGCAAAATAAGCTTCAGATTTTATTATTGTTGAAGAGTCTACAAATAAAAACTTGCCATATTTAGAAACCAGTTTGTTTACAGCAGCTCTTCCGAGATAATAGCCTATTGCATAATTTATTAGGGCCCCAATAAGACTTCCAATAATAGAAGCTAAAAGTAGGCCTAAGAAAAGGAGTTTTCCTTCTGAAACTAAAGCGCCCTGAAGCAAAAGTAATGGCTCGCTTGGCCATACTATAAAGGAACTTTCTATAGTCATCCAGGCTAATGTTCCAGGATAGCCTATTTTAAGACAAAATGCGAGCATCCAATCCAGGATGTTGTTAAGTACAATTGAAAGCATTTTATTTGTATTTTTTATTAGTTTTATTTAGTTTTATAAGTAGTTTATTGTTCATCTTCTTATATTTTTTATTAGTTTTATTGCGAGGTTTTAGATGCTGAGCTCTTATTTTGTTTATTAATAATTTAAAGTCAGAATAAACAGGTATATCCTTAAATTTAAAGATATAGGCAGTTAAGAACCATATTCCGATTACAACAATTAGGTTTAAAGAATACCAAAGAGTTTTATGAAGAATGTCAAATCCAGAAGAGTTATTAATGAATAAAATAGCCAAAATAAAAATTCTTAAGATATTAAAAACAAGGAGTATTAAAAAAGAAAATAAAATAGAATTAAGTCTCTTCCTTATATTTGGAGTTAAGAGATTAAGTGCAAAGAGCAAAAAATAAGCTGAAACAGCAACGCAGGCAGGCACAATTTCAATTATTGTCTGATTGATTATTAAGCTATCATAAATCAAGAGAGTATCATAAAAAAGACCTAGAAAAAAATGAACAGGGTAAATTGTGAGCTTTAAAAAAAGGTTATAAAAAACTTGTGAAAAGAAAAAGAAGTAGGTCGAACCCAGAAGTATTAAGTATCTTAAAAAAATACTTGCTGGAAAATCCCTTCCAAGGGGGTTGGACTTTTTCATTAATTTGGGGTCTTTACTACTAGCTTTATTAGATTTATTAGACCTCGATACCATAAATTAAATAAGGAAAAAGGGTTTAAATATTCAACGATAAGGTTTAATTAAAAAAGTCCATAGTAATTAGAACAATGAAACTATTAATTACTAATAATTAAAAAAATAAAAAATCTATTTAAGCTCTTCTTACTAGTAAGATTATAACAATAATCAAAAGTATAACGGTTATCAAACCAATTAGGTAGATAAACCGGTATTCCTTAAAGTGATTTGCTAATTTGCTTGTGTTAAATCCTTTTTCAAGAGTTAATAATACTTTTTGGTCTGCTGTCATTCCATTATAGGTTGTAGTTATTGTAAACTCTCTGTCTCCTTCCTCTGCATCTGCATCAACATCCAAGTAGATTTTAACCTTCTTTGAATCTCCTGCTTGAAGTGTAAATGAAGCAGGATCTATTTCA
>Ga0268280_1002353_pt1 | contig 11080 bp, 7 predicted proteins | sample saktaG_9_FD_190139 | JGI IMG/M metagenome (GOLD analysis project Ga0268280, IMG submission 190139) | Saline water microbial communities from Sakinaw Lake, British Columbia, Canada - sak_2011_5_24_40m | ecosystem: Environmental > Aquatic > Non-marine Saline and Alkaline > Saline ...
ATTCCGGCGGGCGCAATCGTGGCGGGACTGCTCGATGGCTGGCTGGCAATCAGTATCGTCACCATCCTCAGCATCACGCTGGGCTTTTTATTCGCGGCCGTGGCGGCATACATGGCGGGCATGGTCGGTTCATCCAACAATCCGATTTCCGGCATCACGCTGGCAGCCATGTTGCTGGTCGCGTTGGTGCTGTTGTTGTTGGTGGGGGCCGGCAACAGTGCCGCGCCGGCATGTGCGGTGCTGGTGGGCGCCATTACATGCTGCGCGGCAGCCATTGCGGGGGATGTCATGCAGGATTTGAAAACCGGGCAACTGGTCGGCGCCACACCGTGGAAGCAGGAGGTGATGGAAATCGTCGGCGTGATTGCCGCGGCCATGGTGATGAGTTTTGTACTGAATGTCCTGCACGACGCTTATGGCATTGGCTCGGCAACTTTGAGCGCACCGCAGGCGACGTTGATCAAGACGGTGGCGGAAGGCGTGTTTCGTGGCGGACTGCCGTGGGGCTGGATCGGCGCCGGCGCCGGCTTCGCGCTGGTTATTATTGGTCTGGATGAATGGCTGCGCTGGCGCAGGGGTGTGCGCGTGCCGGTGCTGGCGATCGCGGTAGGCATGTATCTACCGTTCACGCTGTCGGTAGCCATGCTGCTGGGTGGCTTGATTGCCTGGCAGGCGCGGCGCGGCCGAAGCAGCGCGACGGCGCGCGACCTGGGTATTTTAAGCGCATCCGGCTTTATCACCGGCGAAGCGCTGACGGGCATTCTTGTGGCGCTGCCGATTTTTCTCAGTGGCAATCGCGCGTGGTGGCCGCAGATGAGCATGCGGCCATGGCTGGGCGTCATGGCCTTCATGCTGTGTGCCGCAGGGCTGTGGGCCAGCGCGCGCGGATCGTTTTTGGTACGATCAAAATATTAGCGCAACGTTGTTGCTCCCCACCGAGCTTGCCTCGGTGGAAGCATGCAAAGAATGTGGGAGCCGCCTGCGTGCGGCGAATGCAGCGTCTGCGGCAGATTCGCGACGCGGAGGTCGCTCCCACTTTGCAGCAACCAGAACAACCAACATGCTATACTGTGCATCATTTTAATCCTGTCAACAAGGAGCAGGCCATGGGCGTTGAAATGCAGATTGCGTATGAAGGACAGTTGCGCTGCCGCGCCACGCACGGGCCGTCAGGTGCGGTGCTTGTCACCGATGCACCCTTGGACAACGGCGGCAAGGCGGCGTCGTTTTCACCGACCGATCTGGTCGCCACGGCCACGGGTACATGCATCATGACGATCATGGGATTGGTGGCCCAGCGCCACAATCTTGATTTGACGGGCACCCGCATCTGCGTCGTCAAGGAGATGGTGGCGGAACCCGTGCGGCGCATTGGCGCGCTGACCATTACGATCACGCTGCCGCAAGGCCTCGTGCTGAGCGCGGACGACCGCCGGCGCCTGGAACGCACCGCGCAGGCGTGTCCGGTCAAGCAGAGCTTGCATCCGGAGGTCAAGGTCGCCGTGACGTTTGTCTATTAGGAAGTCTCTTGCACGTAAAATCCCCCCGGTCGCGCTTGCCCGCGCGTCCACCTTTAGCAAAGGGGGACAACAGACTGCAGCACGGAAACACCGAAGGAACGGAGCCGGATCTTGGCACGTCGGCCGACAAGGCCGCAGATGAGCAGCACTAGTCCGCATGCCGGTTCCGGCACGATCGGGCCCAAATAAGCAAAACGTTCATAGCCGGCCAGATTGATCGTGCCCACGTAATCATCTTGCAGCGCCGTCACCGGCGTGGCATTGGTCGAATACACTTCGCCGGCACAAATACCGCGTGGATACAGCGCGTCATCAGCAAGATCGTCGTAGGGAATCGCATCCATGGCACTGGTGACCGTGAAGATCAAGGCATTGGTGTTAATAATGACGGTGGTCGTATTCGTGCACCGCCACGTGATCGTGTTGGTGGTCAGCAATGAAGCGGTCCAGCCTGGCGGCGAATCAACGCCGATGACGTGGTAGGCGCGCACGACAAACGAAAGCAGTTCGGGTGTGCCGCCCAGCAGGAACGGGTCGCTGCTGCGCGCGACGTGGTATTGGTAGAGACCCGCGCCGTTGGTGACGCTGGTCACCGCGAGCATGGCCGCGTGGGCGCCAAAGGCCGGCAGCAGCAACAAACCGAGCGCGACGACCGCAATGAATTTGATTTCACGATTCATTTTCATACGTCACTCGACGGTGATGAGATAATAGCTTTGGGCACGCGTGACGACATCCGTGAGCACATTGATCGGCGGAGTGGCGGCGATGCCGGAAAGCACAGTGGAGAATCCGGAAGCAGGCTGGGTGGAGGTGTGCACGGTATAGGTCTTGTTGCTGACACTCGACCACTGCAGGACAAACGGGGCGGCCGGGCCGGCATCCGTGCGCTGCACCATGAAGACCGAGAACGGATCGGTCGGATCAGTGCCGGCGATCATTTCGGCGTAATTGGCCATGCGATCGCCATCGAAATCATCGTTGGGCTGCACGTCCGCCAGGGTCGCATAGGCATCACCCGGATCGGCATTGATGATGGCAAACTCGAACGTGTCCAGCAGGCCATCCAGATCCACGTCATCGGGTGAGGTGTCCAGCAACGCGGCACCGGCACCATCCTGGGCCACCAGCGTGTAACGACCAGCGGCAGTGGCGCGCAGCGCTTGGGCCAACGGTTCCAGCACCCGGCGCTCAACCGGCGTAAGGCGCAAAGCCGCATCAAGCGAGTGGACCCCGCCGTCACTGTCCAGGACGTGCAGCCGGTTGCCGGCCACGGCCACGTCAATCACAGACGCGTGCAACGGGTGGTTGGTCAGGATGGTCGGTGTGGCTGGCTGGGTACTATCAACGATCAGCCAACCGCCGGCGTTGTCCGCCACATAGAGCCGCGTGCCCAGCATCGCAATGCCGCGCGCCATGCGTCCTGGCGTGGCATACTGCTGGACCAGCGACAGCGGGCCGGCCGGGCTGTACGACAGCACCAACAGACCATTGGCGCCGGCCGCCAGATAGACAGTACTGGCGGTCATGACGGCGTCGTGAATGAACATATTTGTCGCAAAGGCGGCGCGCAACACCGGCGCCGCTGGGTCCGTGACATCCACCAATTCGCAACGGAAGCCGTCACTGATGAAGGCCAGGCCATTCTGCACCCGCACCAAGCGCAGCGCGCGCAAAGCCGCGTTGTTATAGCTGCTGCGATGCAGCGGCGCGGCCGGCGCCGTCGCATCGGCAATTTTCAAGCCGTACTGGCCGTCGGCAACATAGAGTAGTTGCGAAACGACGACGATATCGCAGGCGTTCAAGGCATTGGTATATGCGCCCAGGAACACCGGCGCGGCACTGTTGGTCAAGGAATACAAGCGCACGCCTTCGTTGCCGGCCGCGCTGTACAGAATGCCGTCCGCAATTGCGGCCACACGGGCACGTGTCACGTCACGCGCGGCGCCGACCAACACCGGCGCGCTGGGCGTCGCCAGCGAGAGGCATTCGAAGCCGCCAAATCCGGCGGCCACATACGCCATCGCGCCTGCCACCGTGATGGCGGCGGTATCCGACGTGGCGGCATACAGATTCGTCGCGGCCAAGGCGTCCGGACTGCTGACATCCACCATGGCAAGGCCGGCATTTTCCGTGGCAACAAATGCCAGCGAACCCACCAAGGCGATGGCACGGCCGGGCGAAGGCAGGACGACTTTGCCCAGCACGATCGGCGCGTTGGCTGTTGCCGCGTCAATGATCGTCAGATAGCCAGCGCCGTCAACGGCATACAGCGTTGTGCCACTGCGCGCCAGGGCGCGGCCCATGGCGACGCGATCACAGGTGCCAGCCAGGCTCGGCGCCGCGGGATCGCCGACGTTGACGACATCCAATCCATTGTTGGCGTCAAGGACGTACAGCATGGCGCCATCCAGCGCCAGCGCCTGCGCAAACCCTTTCGTGTGATACACACCCACAACCTGCAGTTGAGCGGGTGTGCTGATGTCAATACAGCGCACACCGGCGATGCTATCCGCCAGATAGAGCATGGTGCCTGCGGTCGCGAGCGCACACGCATCGCCGGAGGTGTCGAGCGCGGCAAGAATGTTAAGATCGGCGGTGTTGGTACCACTGACCACGCACAGGCCGGCCGCGCCACATGCGGCATAGACATGGTTGTTGGCCGTGACCAAGGCCCGGATGACGCCTGGCAATTGCACGCGACCCCGTAGCTGCGGCACGCCCGGCACACTGACGTCATACGCGCGCAACTCGGCGCCTTCACCGGCATAGACCGTGGTGCCGTCAACCGCCAGCGCGGCGCAATAGCCGCCGAGCGCACCGGCGACGCTGGTGGTGCGTCCGGCGGCATCCGCGGCAATAATCGCGAGCATGGTGCTGACGGTATTGTCGGTCACGTTGGTTTCACCGGCGACGGGGCCGGCAACGGCTTCCAAGGTCGCCGCGCCGGCAGTAAGCCCGCGTGTTGTGGCAGAAAGCTCCAAATCCAACGAGGCGTTCGGCGCCAGATTTGCAACTTGGGCCGATGCGCGAGGCGTTGCCGTTGCGGCATCCTTTACGGTAATGGTGAAGGATTCCACCACTGTGCCTTTGTTTTCGGTGGTCAGGCGCAGGTGCACCTTGTCGCCCGCCTGGACCGGGCCCGTTGCGCTGAACGCATGCAATACCACATCATGGCGCGGCGGCACATCCGGCAGTTCGGCAATCAACTCGGCATCAAAGCTAAGATCCGGGCTGTTGGCGCTGGCTTGGTGCAGTTCGACGGCCAACATATTATAACCGGGCGCGACCAGCGCGGCGGTATCAAGGTCGATGATGAAATAATTCGTTTCGTCCGCGCCGCTCACGTCGTCGCTAGCCCACGTGGTATAGCCAATCGGGCCGGCCGGCATATTGTCGCGCACGGCTTCCACGCCATTCACATAACCGACGACGCCGTCGTCGCGGCGCACCCGCAAGTGCAATGACAAAGGCACGACCGCCAGATCAAAGCCGCGCCGGAAATAATAGGTCGGATACTTGTTGTCGGGATCGCTGCCAAAGTCGAGGACGGTCGCCTCGCCAATGCCGCCATAGCCCAACGGTCCCGCGCCCGATTTCCACGCGCCATCAAAATAGCTGACCCGCTGCCATGGCGCGGCCGACAAATCAAAACCTTGGTCGTTATAGCGCCACGCGGATTGGGCCGCCACGACCGAGGTGGTCAGCGTGCCGGATGCCACGGCAATCACGACCGTGTTGGTGTTGTTGGCCAGGGCAACTTCACCGGGCACGCTGGAGACGGCCGCCAGCAGGGTGCGATAGCCAGGCGCCAGGCCGGTCGTGTTCCATGCGAACGACAGAGTGGATCCTGCATCGCTCGGCAACAGGGCAATAGTCTGACTGCCGATGGCCACCTGGTCGGTTGCATTGCTCAGCGTGACGGTGCAGGCATAGCCACTATCGCTCTGGTTTGACACGCTGACGGCTACGGGCACAATTGTGCCGGGTGTGGCCAGGCGCACCGCGGTGACGGCCGCCACGGCCAGATCATAGCGGGTTGGCCGGATGAGCACGTCGGTAGTGAGCGCGTTGTCATACGCGGCGGCTTCGCCCGCGACCGGGCCGGCGCTGGCCGACAACGAGTAGGTGCCGAATATCAAGCCGGCCGTGGACCAGTTCATCACGACGTTGGTCGCGGCCCGCCCTGCCAATGTGGCAATGGTGCGGCGGCCAATCAAGGTGTTCAAGGTGGCATTGCTGAGCGCGACCACGAACGTTTCCGCGACAGATATCTTGTTGGTGATCAGGACTTTGACGGGCACGGTTGCATCGGGCGGCGCCCAAGTGGGCGCAATGGCCAGCACGCCAATGTCATGGGTGACCACGGTGTACGTCAGCTGCAAATCTGTAAAACGTCCGTTGAGATTCGGGAACGTGGTGGTGTAATTGTTGGTGCCTTTGACAAACTGGCACCAGTTGGTCGTGTAGGGACCCTGTCCATTGGAAGTGGTGTATTCAACCCGCACACGATAGGTGCCGTCGGCCACGACCGTCCCGGCCGTGTTGCGGGAATTCCAGGTGACGTTGTGCATCTGCTGGGTCGGCAGGGTGGCGCCGGTCACGGCATCCACCACACTACCGCCTGAATCGGCCAGCCAGCGATACAGATACTGCTGGCGTGTGCTGCCGCGCCTCTTCAGCGTTTTGACAAAGGCCCCGGCATTGTCCACCACCCAAATCGCGACAATGTTTTTTGGATCATAATTGAGGTTGGTCCGCTGCGTCGTCACGCGAAACGCAACGGTGGCGTCGGTTGCGGCGTTGAGCGCCGTCACCACGCCGCACAGCCCAAAGAATAGCAGGGTTTGCCAATGTACTAGTTTCACGTTATCCTCTTGCGTTTGCGTGACTGGCAACACAATCGTGCAGGTTATCTTGATGCGCTGCGTGAGTGCCGCACTCGGCGCGCCATGCAGCAAGTATCGTGCGCAGAGATGCCACGGCATGCGGCACGGCCGCCGCCACCGCGGGCGACAGCGCCAGCCCGGGCGCCACGGTTTCCGGCTGAATGGCCACGACCGCAATGTGGGCCGGCCGCGAGTGCGGTTCCATCAGCGCGAGCACTTCAAAGAGCCCCACGCCATGGGCGCCGGCATGCCGGCGCATGCTCCACACATCTGTCGCGTCCAGCAGGGAAATGGCGCCGGGCGCGCAGCCCATGTCGACGGCATCAATCGCCAGCAACCAGGCATCTGGCTGCAGCAGGTCCATGAGATGCCAGATCGCCGTGCCGATGTCATACACCGTGACGCCCGCCAGGTCGTCTTGCGCCAGGGCGTTTGCCACCTGAACGCCGACCCCATCATCGCCCATGAACGCATTGCCCAAGCCCGCCACAATAATGGCTGGCGCAGCTGGCGCATCGGTGATATGGCGCAAGGTCATCGTGTTAGCGCGGTGGTTGCCAGAGTTCAAGGCGTTGCGTGGCAGCGCCGGCGCACATGACATGCGTGGCACAATCCAAGCATGGGTCAAATGAATGGACGACGCGCAGCACCTCGATGGGCTGATCCGCGCGCGTGACCGGGGTGCCGATCAAGGCCTGTTCCAGCGGTCCACGCTGGCCGGCATCGTCGCGCGGCGAACAGTTCCAGCAGGTTGGCGTAATCACTTGGTAGTGCTGAATGACATCGTTTTCGATCCGCAGCCAATGTCCGAGGGCGCCCCGCGGCGCTTCCGTCAGGCCGACGCCAACGGCATTGCGCGGCAGTGCCACCGGCGTATAGGCGCTGACGCCCACCGGCAGTGCCGCCAGCCAGTCCTGCATGGCAGTCATGATCTGCAAGCATTCCTGGGCGCGCGCCAGATGGCGGTCCATCACCGACACGCCATTCGAGTAATCACCGTTGATGGTCATGCGCGACAAGGGACCGCACTCATAATTGGCACCGCTATAACGCGGCGCTTTCAACCATGAATACGCGTCATGCTTCGGGTGTTGCGCGACGGTGTCGGCCACGCTGGGGTGCAGATTGTTGGCACTGTCGGCATACCACGAATGCGTGACGCACTCGGTGATCTGGGCGACATCCAGGGGTTGAACACCGGCCATGCCATCCACGACCCGCCCTTTGGCAAACAAGGTGCTTGCGCCGCCGCTTTGGCGAAACACGCCGAACGAGATCAGATTGCCGTAGCCTTTGCCTATACTGAAGTATTCATCATACAAGGATGCCAGCACCTGCGCATCGGGGATGTACACGTCGCGCACAAAGGTGGTGATTTCATCCAGCAAGGCCTGAAACGCGGTCTTGTTCTCCGCGCTTGACACGGCGGTGAAGCCGCCGGCGATAAAGGCCGGCGTGTGCGGCAATTTGCCGCCATAGATCGCGCCCATTTCATGCGCTTTGCGGCGCAGCGCGACGGCCTGCAAGTAATGTCCGCGCAAGGCCTCTTCGGTCCGGCGGTCCAGGCGCGTGCCCACGTCCAGGCCCGGCAGCCATGGCGCCATTTCCGGCCCGCGAATGTAGTCGGGCAGGGATAAAAGGTAAAAGTGAAGGATATCCGACTCGACAAAGCAGGCGGCGTGCACCAAGTTGCGCAGCAGGCGCGCCGGTTCTGAAATCGTCACGCCAAAGGCATCATCCAGCGCCAAGACCGCCGCCTGGCCGTGTGCGGTCGGGCACACGCCGCAGATGCGCGAAGTGATAATCGGCGCGTCGCGCGGATCGCGGCCCTCCAAAATCTTTTCAAAGCCACGGAACAAGGTGCCTTGTGACCACGCGTCCACTACTTGCTGCACGCCGTTCACAGTGTCGATGTTCACGTTGATTTTGAGGTGGCCCTCAATGCGTGTAATCGGGTCTATTGCAGCGGAGATGACGGGCATACCAATAGGGGAGTGAGTGTGATCCGCACGGGCTGCGGCGCTTATACCGAATAGAGTTCGTAGAATGATTGCGGACCGGGGAAGGTCGGCTCGACGCAGCCGTGGCAAGGCGCATTGACGCCAATGCACCAGGTGGCCTGGCCGGCTTTGCCGTTCCAGCATCCTTCACAGCGCGCTTTCGTCGCCGGACCGCGACAACCCAGATTGATGAGGCAGCGGCCCGCCTGGCCAAATTCGGTTGCCTCAGGTGGCGCACTAGGATTGACATTTATATTGCGCGGGCACTTGTCATGAATCAACGCCGGCACCGATGCGTCCAGCAGGTCGCGGTTATACAGCGCCACTGGGCGGTAGTCGCTGTCCAGCTCAACCGGCGCGCCGGCAATCAAATTGGCCACGCCCCACACGATCCAGTCCGGATTGACCGGGCAGCCGGACAGGTTCACCACCGGCCGTCCGGTCAACTCGTGAATGCTGACCACCTCGGTCGGATTGATGCTGGCGGCAGGAATGCCGCCGAAACTGGCGCAGGTGCCGACACAGACGATCACGGCGGCTTTCGCAGCCAGCTCGGTGACGGCCTGCATATACGTGACTTCTTCGCCGTTGATCGAGTAGACGACACAGGCATTGCCGTTAAACGCGGTCGGCACGCCGCCTTCAAGGACGAGAATATACCCGCCTTCGTTGTACGAGCGCCGCAAGACACTCGCGGCCGGGTCGCCGGCCGCCGCCATCAGCGTTGGATGGTATATGAGATCGATCGTGCTGACCAGAACATCCGCCGCGGTTTCGGGCGCGCTATCGGCAATGCGATTGAGGAAGGACACGGAACAGCCCGTGCACGAACTGCCGTTCAGCCATAAGACCGGTGGCTTGGTAGCCTTGGCCAATTGGCGTTCGAGGGCGGCCAGCACGCTGCGGCTGACATTCATACCGGCAAATACCAGCCCACTATAGCGCAGGAATGTGCGGCGGGTGAGTCTCATTGCTGTGTCCTTGTCCGTCAAGACTATTAAAAAAAACTGCAATGCAATCATACATCGCAGTTCATCCACACCATCATGTTCACGCACTGAACACAACCAATGTAGCATAATATGTGCGCCGTGTCAAGGGGGACTACAAAATGACACGGTTTCAGTAGCATATTGCTCCGCGTGCGCCACACTGCCCGCGCGCGCAGCGCAGTTTCGGCGACTCTGCACGGCAGGCGCGACGCGTCCTAGTTTCGCCAGCGGCGGTGATCTCGCCGCGGTATCTGCGGCTTTTACAACGCGGGAGCGACCTGTGTCGCCGGAACGGGGCTCATTGCGCGACGGGCGCCGCGCGCTGCAACCGCACGCGCGCTGCGGCCAACAATTCATAGAATTGCTCGCGCTGATGCAGCGGCGCGCCCATCGGCGGGAACATCGTGGCTTGCTCGCCCCAATCCATCGGTTGCTTGATGAACAGATCACGAAAGGCCGGCTCGATGGTGGTGCGCGACGCGGGATAGCCGTCATATTTTGCTTTCCAGGTCCAAAACTGCACGTTTTTGCGCGTGGCCGGATCAACGTAATACAAATTCATCTGCAGTTGCAGCGTTTCATAGGCAAAGGATTGGACGTAGCTCATCCCGACCAGAAATGTCATGGGAATCAGCTTTGGTTCCGCCATCAGCTCCGGCTGGGTCAGCTTGTAGTAGCCATTGCTGGTCAGATACATTTCGGCAATCTTTTGCAACATCTTGGCACTGGCGTCATCCGCCTTGTCCATCGGCAGCATGCAATAGGCAACAAAATTGCTGACGCTCGTGCCGGGCTCCTCCTGCACATCAAAGGCCTCGTAGTCGGTGTGCAGGAAGTAGGTGAGTTGGGTGGCCTGATTGACATGCATGCAGGCCACCAGCAGCAGTACCACGCTCACACTGATCAGCATCCATCGAACGGTGTTCATTGCGCCTCCCGCGCTTCAATAACTTCAAGTTCCACCCGCGCCTCGCCCCGGAAATAGCTGAGCGACGGGTAGACGACAACATCCATTTGTGGCCACAGGTGCACTTCCGCCAGGCGCTCCACCCAATTGAAGGCGATCAGGGTGCGGTAGCAACCTTCCTGCATGACGCTGAGCCGGACATGCTTGTCCTTCAGCACCACCGGATCATCCGCCATTTTGGCGTTGCGCAGCAGGAAAGCCGGGCGGGGATTGCCCTGGCCATACGGCTTGAACTGCTCAAGCACGGCGCAGAAATCCAACGTGCACTCGCGCAAGGCGCACTCGGCGTCGATGCTCAACACCGGCACCAAGTCTTCCGGGCGCATGGTTTCCTGCGCCACCGCCTCGATGGCCTCCCGAAACGCCGGTATGTTTTCACGGGCAATTGTAATGCCAGCGGCAATTTTGTGGCCGCCATAGTTGACCAGCAAGTGGCTGCAGCGCCGCAGCGCGTCGAACATGTGAAAGTCGCGCACGCTGCGGCACGAACCACGCCCGCGTTCACCCTGCAGGGCAATGATGATGCTGGGAATATAATAGCGTTCGACCATCCGTGAGGCGACAATGCCGACGACGCCGGCATTCCATTCGTCATGCGCCAAGACCAGCACCCGCGGCGCGCGGGGCGCGTGTTTGTGCAGGCCACCCGGGATTTTTCCGGCGGTGGGCAGGGCGATATCCAAGGTCTCCTCAAACATCGCGCGCGCCGCCT
>Ga0268280_1002354_pt1 | contig 11080 bp, 12 predicted proteins | sample saktaG_9_FD_190139 | JGI IMG/M metagenome (GOLD analysis project Ga0268280, IMG submission 190139) | Saline water microbial communities from Sakinaw Lake, British Columbia, Canada - sak_2011_5_24_40m | ecosystem: Environmental > Aquatic > Non-marine Saline and Alkaline > Saline ...
AGGGCGCCCGATCCGAAGACGTTGCTTCCGGGCATCCGCTCCATGATTGTTCTGGGGTTCCGGGAAATGAACGGTCAACTCGCCTCGGAAGTCGGACGAATCAGCATGCACAGCCGCATCGGCCAGATGGAGCTGGCCAGGAACTGCACCTTCCACACGGCCAAGGCCCTGGAGGATCGATTCAAGGTGAAGGCCGCGCCGATCATGCCGTCCTATCCCCTGAACATGGCGGCCCCCTTCATGGGTCTGGTGGCGGATGTATCGCTGCGTCATGCAGCCGTGGCCGCCGGGCTGGGGGCTTTCGGCAGACACAACCTGGTCATCTCCCCCCGCTTCGGCACCCGCATCCTCTTCACTGCGATCCTCACGGACATGGAACTCACGTCCGATCCCCCCGTCACGGAAGACCTGTGCGACGAGTGCAATCTGTGCGTGGAAGCCTGTCCCGCCCGCGCGCTGGACGAAGAGGGAAAGACGGACAACATGAAATGCCTGCGCGTCTCCCAGCCTTTCGGGATCGGCGGCGCCATCGGCTACATCAGGAAATTCACGGCCGCGACCCCGGAACAGCAGAAGGCCATGATCATGGATCCCCAGTTCCTGAGTCTCTATCAGGCCTCCTTCATCGGGTTCCAGTATGAATGCTACCGCTGCATGGCTGTCTGCCCTGTCTGTGTTGACGCGTGAGAAGCGATTGAGGCAGAAAAAATGCACGAACTTCCCGTCACGGAAAACATCCTCAAGGTCGTCCTGAGACACGCGGAGGAGGCAAAGGCAGAAAAGATCGTCAGCGTCAGCCTGCGGATCGGGGAGCTGAGCGACATCATCGAGGAGTGGCTTCAGCGCTACTTCGACTACCTGAGCAAGGACACTCCCGCCGAGGGCGCGGCGCTCAGGATTGAACGGGTGCCCGTGATCTTCCGCTGCGAGGGGTGCGGGGAGTCTTTTCCCGTCAAGGTCAGGGAGGTGCGCGAAATCGTCTGTCCCTCCTGCGGCGGAGGGAAGGCGGCCTTCGTTTCCGGCCGTGAATTCTTTATCAAGAACATCGAGGTGATCTGATGGCCGACATCCGTCTCATCGAAATCAAGGAAAAAATCTTTGCCGATAACGACAAGCTGGCCGGCGAGATCAGGGAACGCCTGCTGTCGAAAAAGGTATTTATGCTCAACCTCATGGCTTCGCCGGGCGGGGGAAAGACGAGTCTCATCGTCCAGACCCTTCGCGGTTTGAAAGATCATTGCAGGACGGCTGTCATCGAGGGAGACATCGATTCCATCGTGGATGCCGAGAAGGTGGCGGAGGAAGGCGTCCCGGCGGTGCAGCTGAGGACGGGCGGGGCCTGCCATCTCGACGCCGTCATGGTGGACATGGCCCTCCAGGAGATGAAGCTTGCTGACCTGGACCTCATCATCATCGAAAACATCGGGAATCTCGTCTGTCCCGCCGAGTTCGATACGGGCGCCGTCGGGAACGTCATGATCCTGAGCGTCCCTGAGGGCGACGACAAGCCCCTCAAGTACCCCCTGATGTTCACCGTCTGCGACGCCCTGGTGGTAAACAAGATCGATTACCTTTCCATCGCCGATTTCGACATGGCAGCGCTGAAGGAGCGTGTCCTGAAACTCAACCCGAAAATAAAAATATTCGAGGTTTCCTGCAAGACGGGGGAGGGGGTCCCGGCCTGGGTCGACTGGCTGAAGGAAGAGATAGCGGCTTTCAAAAAATAAGGAAGGAGCGACAAAATGGACGCGTATGAAAAATTAAGAGAGATTTTGGATCTGCATCCTTCGGGTGCGCCGAAATCAAAGGCTTTCGACGAGATCATTCGAACCCTCTTCACCCCGGAAGAGGCGGCCCTGCTGCTCCACATGAATTTCGCTCCCAAGCCCGTCGAGGCGATCGCGTCCTCCGCGGGTATGGCGGTGGAAGAGGCGGACAGGATGCTTGCGTCCCTGGCCGACCGCGTCCTCGTCTTCGGCCGCGAAAAAGGCGGGAAGCGTTCCTACGGTCTTCTTCCCACGATTCCGGGACTCTTCGAGTTCCCTTTCATGAGGGGCGAGATGACACCGGAACTCAAGAAGCTGGGAAAACTATGGGATGACTATCATCGCGACGGTCTCGCGGCGTCCTTCGCCGGAAACCCCACGCCCGTGGCGCGCGTCGTTCCCGTTGAAAAATCAATTGACGCCGCGCTTCGGGTCCATCCTTACGAGGAAGTCAAGAACCTCATCGACAGCGTGGACTTCATCGGCCTCGGCCAGTGCGCCTGCCGTGTAACCCTTCACCGCTGCGACAAGCCGACGGAGATGTGCCTCTTTTTCGACGCCCCCGCCCGCTTCCTCGTCGAGAAGAAATACGCCCGGCAGATCACCCGCGAAGAGGCGCTCGCCGTTCTCAACCGCGCCGAGGAAGAAGGCCTCGTCCACACCAGCACGAACAGCGCCGACAAGGCCGGCTTCATCTGCAACTGCTGCAAGTGCTGCTGCATCATCCTGAAAGGGGCAACTGAATTGAACCTTCCCCACCCCTTCGCCCCGAGCGCTTTCCTGGCCGAAGTGAAGGCGGAGGAATGCACGGGATGCGGGATCTGCGCCGATGAGCGGTGCCCCATGGACGCCATAGAGATGAAGGACGACATCGCCTCCATAACGCAGGATAAATGCATCGGCTGCGGGCTCTGCGTGACGGCCTGTCCTGTGGAGGCAATCGTTCTCGCGCGGAAAAGCGATCCGCCGGAGGTCCCGGCCACGGGCCAGGAAATGCTTGGAAAGGTCCTAACGGAGAAGGGCAAGCTGAAAGATTTCATGCACCTCATGAAATCATAGCCGTCACCAGCGGCAACTGACGGCTCATGTCCATCCCGGACAAAGGAAAACGGAAGAGGCGCTTCAAAATGCTTGCGGAAAGCGGCGTTGTGGTGCAAAATGCGGGAAATACTCCCATAACGCGGAGGAGGATCCCATGAGAAAGTCTTTCATCCTTCCGATTCTTCTTGCCGTCTTTTTTCTGTTCTCCTGCGCCGCCGTTCAACAGCAGGAAAAACCCGAACCTCTGAGCCTCCTGAGCATTGAGGGCGTCGTTCAGAATGTCTCCGGAAAGGAGGCAACTCTGGAACTCAAACTGCCCGAGGCGAAGAAGACGCCTGAAGCGCCCATCAGCGAAATCGCCCGGCAGGTGCTGCAGAAGAGCATCCTCCTGGAGGGCATGAAAACCGAGGTCAACAAGAACCCCGCGCTGATCAAGGAAATCCGGGGCAATATAATAAAGGTGGAATTCGAGAAGCCTGTCGTCTTCGCGCCTGGAACCATTCTGAAGCTGGACGTCCCCAAGAAGACCATCGCCATCGTTGATTTCGAGGTCATCAAGGGGCATCAAAAGGAAGCGGGACGTGTGACCCTGGAAGGATTGACCTCGGCGCTGATCGACTCGGGACAGTTCACTGTCGTCGAACGGACCAAGCTCAAATCCGTCATGAGCGAACTGGAACTGAGCATGAGCGGCGTGACGAAGGAGGCTCCGGAAAAAACCGTTGGGAAGCTCCTCTTTGCGGATCTCCTCCTGACGGGAACACTTGCGGAATCCCACGGAGAATGGGATATCAATCTCAGACTGCTGAACACTCGGACCGGCCAGGCCGTGTCGGCCATCGCCATGAAAACGAAACTCTTCAAACCCTCGGAAATCCGTGATGCGGGTCCCCTTATCGAAGATTTTGAAACGTCCCAGGCAGATCCATCCTGGGTCATGAGGCGGGCGGGGAAAAAGGCCCATTTTCAAACGAGTCTGGACCGATCCACCGGTGCTGAAGGTTCGAAGAAATCTGTTCGGATTGATTTCAAGCTCCTTGAGGGGACAGAACCCGCCAATGCCCGCGTGGAAAACATGAAGAAGCGCGATCTGTCCCTCTTCGATGGAATCGAGTTTTATGCAAAGGCAACGGAAACTTTTCGCGGGTACTTCACGCTTCTGACGTCTCAACAAGAAAACCCGAATAAAATGGACGCCTGGACCGGATCTTTTCAGGTGGACCAGGGGTGGGAAAAAATCCGCATCCCCTTCAATACCCTGTACGTGGGAAGGCGATGGATCCGACAAGGGGCATCGCGCTATGGCGCAACACCGGGCGATCAGGTTATGCGGCTCGACCGGGTCGAGTCTTTCATAATAGGCATCAGCGTCCTCATGAATTCCGACGCGTCAGGCACTCTATGGGTGGATAAGATCCGTTTCTATAACGATTAGATCGGAGAGGGAGAAAGCGGAAAAACCCTGTTGAACTCCTTCTGATCCTCTTCCTTCAGTTTCCAGCGAATCCTGTCCGGCTCCTTCGTGATGTCGGACAGGATTTTTTGCATGTCGCGAAGGTTGTTCCGGAACCGTTCTTCGATGAACCAGCGCATGACGAAGGCTCCCACCTTCAGCAGAAACCGTGTGAAGTCCCGATCCCCCGCGATGTATATCTCCACCCTGCCGAGAAGGCGCCCCTGATCGGCATGATAGTTGAAAACAAAGAGGGCGCGACCTGCCTCATCAATCGGTATGGCCCAGTGATTGATCCTTCCCGCGCCGTAAAAGACTCTGCTGTTCCGGTCCGCCCTGATTCGCGTCACATCCCCTTCCAGCCCTGAGGGATCAAAGACGTGGACCCCGGCTCCTTTCTTTTTCACCTCGTAACGGGGCTCGAATCCATAGGCTACCCAGAGCTTTCCTACAAGGTAAGGGTTGTCCAGAATCTTTTCCCACACATCCAGACCGGTGTCGAGGGTGAAATCGGTCTTGTAGGATACCCCCGCTTCCTTGATGAATGTCTGAAGATCGAAGCCCGCCGTCTGCGGGAATGCGTTTCCAGCCACGAAGAAAAAAACGGCCGCGCACAGGAGGATCCTTCTCATGCCGCGTTTCTCCGGGGCGCGATTTTCCGCCACAGTGTGAAGAGCCGTGTCATGATGATGGCCACGATAATCCGCGGGACCCAGAGCCAGAATGGGCTCAGACCCAGGGAAAGGAAAAGCGCGGGATCTTCCACCATGGCGTGGTTGATCCCGATGGAAAGATGCAGCGTCTCGATGTCTTCCCGGCTCAGATGTCCCGCCCGCGACTCCTGGATGATCACGCTTCCTCCGTAGGCCAGACCGAAGATGGCGCCGGTCAGCCAGACGAATCCCACCTCACGGCTCAGGCCCATGACCTTCAGAACAGGGGTTAGAAATCGGACCAGGCCGTTGATCCACCCCTTGACCTTCATGATTTCCAGGAAGGTCATGATCGTGATGATGATGAGCAGGATCTTGATCCCCAGATTCAGCATGGACAAGGCCCAGCCCAGGACCATGTCCGGGAAGGGTTTCACATGAGAAGAAAGGATAACCGGGGCCGCCGCTACAGAAGGTTCTCCGACGACGAGAAGGGGAGCCAAGGCCGCGACGGTCAGCGTGGCGGTGAAGAGGCGGACGAAGGTGGCCTTCCAGGGATTGATGCCGGATTTGCCCTGAATGATCCCTTCCTGGACCATGTTGTGGGCGATGAGAAGGAAGAGGGCCATGAGGGTCATCTCTCCCTTCGTGAAGGGGAGGACCGCCATCACGGCGATCCCCCCGTAGATGTTGGTTGTCACGCCGATGAGCAGGGGGTAGACGGCCATGGCCGGCAGGCTCATGAACGCCATGAAGGGCCGGAAGATGAAATCCGCCTTCTGCAGCCAGCCGCTCCAAGCCAGAAGCTCCGTCAGGAAAGAGATGGGGACGATGATTTTCATCATCCAGACGAAGCCGTCCCACCCGTTGCGGAGCCCCGGGACTACCCCTTTATGAAACAGATCGCCGGTACTCACGCCGTCTCTCCCTTTCGGAGGCCGGCGATGATGACGGCAAGGCCCGCCGTCAGGAGGATGTGATAGATGCCGTTGTGATCAAAGGTCCAGATCAGGGTGACAAGAATTCCCCTCTTCGCCTGGATGGCGCCCGCGATGAGCGATATGACAAATCCCGCCGTCAGGTGCCAGGCCCCCTTGACCTTTCCCTTCATGGCAAGCCCTCCGTATGCACCGACCATGAAGCTCATGATGGCCGCGCTGTAAAGAACAAAAATGAGAAATCCGCCGGGAATCCAACGGGCCAGCGCAAAGAAGGCCGCCGCCATGCTCATCATGATGACCAGCGCTTTCCTCACGGCACGCCCGCCCCACAGATCATGGGCCGCCGCCACGGGAAATAGAGAAACCGTGAGACCCAGCGTGAGATAGAGCGGCACCCAGAGGCGTTCCTTCAGTCCGGGCGGCATCCCGAATCCATGCACCGCCGCGCCCAGCGCCGCCGAGAAGGCCAGGAGGCCGAAGGCCCAGGACCATATCCTGACTTTTGCCGGATCGCGAGTCCCTAGGCGTTGAAGGGCGATCACGCCGTACAGGGCCACGAGTGCCAGAACAGCATCCGTCAGCGCTGTCGTCTGCTCCGCGGGGATATCGATGAACGCCACGGCTAACCGCACCCCCAAAAGATCTGAAGCGGATCCTCATCCACCTCCCTGAGGAGGACTTCGAAATCGCTTTTCGGATTCAGATAATAGAGGCGCCACTGAAGATCGCGATCGGGAAAGTAGAGTGCCCACTCACAGGTCTGTTCCTCGAACCGGAATTGCGCCACGCCCGTCCTGACCCAGCTGAGCGGATCGCAATACAGGGGCCGTTCTTCAAAGAGCGTCACCGTATCATCTTCTATCGCGAATCCGAGCTTCACCCTGTGCCGGTGCATCTCCGGTATCTTCTCCAGGCAGAAATGCCCCAGCTTCTTTTCCACCAGTTTTCTTGTAAATTCCGGGAGAACCATATTATTTCGCTTCTCTTTCTTTCCGTGATCCTCTTCTCCTGTTTCCTATAATATGAGATTGCTGTCAACAGAATCCTCCGAGAACATTCCTGTTGACAATTTCAGCCGTCATCTCCAATATGATCTTCAAATTGCGCAACGGATCTTTTTACGCGAGATGCCGCCATGAAACCTCCCAAATCATCTTTCACGTTCAGCCCTTTTGAAAGCCTGAAAGACCGTCTTAAAAGCAGGACCGGGCCTTCTCCCGACGCCCCTCCCGCAAGCCGGGAAGAAGAGACCCCACGCCCCGAATGCGACGAACAGGCTTTCCTGGAGGCCATGGAAGACGTGATGCCCCTGCGGAGAGAGAATCGGGCGGTGAGATCCGCCGGGGTCCGGCCGGTGGATTTGCCTGAACGCGCCGGGGAAGACGATGCTCTCGCGGCGCTGAGGGAACTCGTGAGAAACGGGAAGGGATTCGTCGTCGCCGATACGCCGGAATACATCGAGGGCACGGGATACCAGGGGAGCCTGGGGCTCGCGAGGCGGCTTCACCGCGGGGACTTCTCCATCCAGGCCCACCTGGATCTCCACGGAATGAATGTCGAAGAAGCGAGAGAAGCCCTGGAGAGGTTCCTGAAGGAAACGGTTTCCTCGGGGAGGAAGGCCGTTTCGGTCATCCATGGCCGCGGCCTGTCCTCCCCCGCGGAACCGGTTCTGAAATACAAGGTGATCGAGTGGCTCACCAGCGGCCCGTGGAGGAAGTGGGTCATCGCCTTCGCGAGCGCAAGGGCCTGCGACGGCGGGGCGGGCGCGACCTATGTGCTTCTCAGGAGACGCCCTTATTCGAGGCAACCGGTCAAGAAACCTCCGCAGTAAAATGACTCCGGGAAGTCATCCCATGGAAAAGATAAAGCTCGGCATCAGCACCTGCCTGCTCGGAGAAAATGTCCGATATGACGGCGGCCACAAGCACGACCGGTTCCTGACCGACACGCTGGGGAAATACGTTCAGTATGTTCCCGTCTGTCCCGAGGTGGAGTGCGGTCTCGGCGTGCCCCGGGAGTCCATGCGACTCGAGGGAGATCCGGCGTCACCCCGCCTCGTCACGAACAAGACAGGCAGGGATTTCACCGAACAGATGATCCGCTGGGCCCGAAAGCGGGTCCGGGAGCTTGAGAAGGAAAATCTCTGCGGGTTCATCTTCAAGAGCGACTCCCCGTCAAGCGGGATGGAGTGCGTGAAGGTCTACGGTGAAAAGGGGATGGCCGAAAAGAAAGGTGTGGGGATCTTTGCGAGGGTCTTCATGGAGCATTTCCCGCTCCTGCCAGTGGAAGAGGAGGGGAGGCTTCACGATCCGCTGCTCCGCGAGAACTTCATCGAGCGGATCTTCGCCCTTCAGAGATGGCAGAAAAACAGAAAGTCCGGAGAGAGCCGGCGCGAACTCGTGGAGTATCACAAGCTCCTCCTCCTTGCCCACAGCGGGAAACACGCCCGCGTCAAGGGAAAGATCATCGCCCGGCGGCTGCTCAAATGGTATGACAGCGAGAAGAGGAATCTTCCCTGGCGGAAAACGCGCAATCCCTACCGGATCTGGGTTTCCGAGATCATGCTCCAGCAGACGCAGGTGGACACCGTCATTCCCTACTACCGGCGTTTTCTGCAAGCCTTTCCCACGGTCAAGGCCCTGTCGGCCGCGCCTCTCGATGAGGTTCTCAAGACCTGGGAGAACCTGGGCTATTACTCCCGTGCGCGGCATCTTCACGCCGCGGCCCGTGTGATCGTTGAACGGTTTAACGGTAAGTTTCCCCGCACGCGGGAAGAAATTCTTTCACTCCCCGGCATCGGCCCCTACACCGCCGGCGCCATCCTGAGCATCGCCTTCGGTTCGCCCGTGGCGGCTGTGGACGGAAACGTCCGGCGTGTCCTTTCGCGGATCTTCGCTCTGAAGGAACCGCTCGACCGTCCGGGTACGCAAAAGAAAATCGAGACCTTCGCAGAGGATCTTCTTCCCCCGAATCGTGCGGGAGATTTCAACCAGGCCCTCATGGACCTCGGCGCGATGATCTGCGTCCCGAAAGGTCCCCGCTGCAATCGCTGCCCCGTTCGAGACCTCTGCCTGGCAAAGGCGAAGGATCTGCAGGATTCTCTCCCCCGAAGATCAGCTCGAAAACCCGTTCCCCTGAAAGACATGACGGCGGCCGTGATCATGAAAGGCAAGCGGTTTTTAATCGTCCAGAGACCCCGCAAGGGACTTCTCGGCGGTTTATGGAAGTTTCCGGGCGGTTTGAGAGAAAAGGGTGAGACGCTGGAATCCAGCCTGATCCGCAATGTGCGGGATGATGCCGGGATTGATATCGGCATTGACGAGAAGCTGGCCGTGGTGAACCATGCCTACAGTCACTTCCGTGTCGCCCTTCATGCCTTCCGCTGCCGTCTTTCAGGCGGACGTCCGCGTGCCGCGGGCTGCGCCGACTGGCGCTGGATCGGCGTCTCGGAACTTCCCGGCTTCGCTTTTTCAAAGGCTGACAGGAAGTTGATCCATCTTGTCTTAGCAGATGATTCACCGGCAAAAAAAATGGTATAAAATTTGAATATAAAAATCAGTAGTGATAATATAATAAAAAGTATCTTGCAGGCTGTTCAAAAGCTTGTCCCGTACTTGATGCGGGACATTCGTGGTTCGACAAGCTCACCATGACAACCGCCTTGTCACCCTGTGCTGTTTGTACTGAGCTTGCCGAAGGGTCGAAGGGCAACAGCCTGCCGGGGGACCTCATGAATGATGAGCTAATTCTTTTGACGTGCCCGCAATGCGGAACAAAGAACCGGATCCCCAGGCAGCGAATTCACGACAGGCCGGTCTGCGGGAGATGCCGAACACCGCTGGCCGTGGGCGCTTATTTCGATCGTCCCCGGGATATCGGCGACAGCGAATTTCATCAGGAAGTGCTGGCTTCCCGCGAGCCCGTCCTTGTGGATTTCTGGGGTCCGCACTGCGCCTATTGCCGGATGCTCGCCCCGACGGTGGATCAGATCGCCTCGAATTTCGCCGGACGCGTCAAGGTCTTCAAGATCAATGTGGAGGAGCATTCCCGGACTCCGTCTCAATACGGCATCCAGGGAATTCCGACGCTTCTTCTCTTCAAGGGCGGCAAGCCCGTCGACCGGCTCGTCGGTGTCCTCTCGCGCGACGAGATCGAGCGCCGCCTCCTGCCCCATATCGAGAAGTCCTGACGGGGCATTAAAGGTATTCCCGTAATCCATTCAAAGGAAAGACCCCTCTTTTGAATTGTCCAGGGTGAAAATGTCTTTAAGTCTATTTTCAATATTGCCGCAATAACTTATGATCGAAGGAGACAGGGCTCTGAACGGGTGAATATCTTTTTTCCGGGTCACCGTTCTTATCGCAGTGCAACGCCCGCAAATGCAACTGTCTGAGTCCGCCCGCGGCGGGCGAGTTTTGTATTTGCAGTGGAACGAGATTTAGAACGGTCGGGAAAAAGATCCTGAGCCCGGAAGAGGTCTGCTCCTGAGAGCAAAATACCTCCAGAGCATGTGATTGGCAGATCGTATTTTATTGACATCCCGGGTGGGTCATTATATTTGAACATTCGTTTTCGTCAAACAATTCGCAGCAAGGAGATTGAATCATGACCCAGAAGCAATGGGAACAAGCGCCCGACATGAAGATTGACGCGAGCCGGGGTTACCGGGCGGTCGTGGAGACCAGCCGCGGAGTGATTGAACTGGACCTCTATCCGCAGCAGGCGCCGAAGACGGTCAACAACTTCGTCTTCCTCGCCCGGGAGGGCTTTTACGACGGTATATCCTTTCACAGGGTGATCCCTGATTTCATGATCCAGGGGGGCGACCCGACGGGGACGGGACGGGGCGGTCCCGGTTACCGGTTTGAAGACGAAGTCAAGGGGAACCCCCACAAGCATGAACGGGGCGTGATCTCCATGGCGAACGCGGGGCCCGACACGAACGGCAGCCAGTTCTTCATCACCCATTCCCCCCAGCCGCACCTGAACGGCAGGCACACGGTCTTCGGGAAGATCATTGTCGGTCTGGACGTCGTCGATGCGATCCAGCAGGGGGACAGGATGTTTAGGGTCACCATAAGCGAGGTTTAACAGGCTGTTTAAAAACATTCATCTGCGGCGTTTCCCTCGTCCTTCGTCACTGCGACGTACGTAAAAGTACGACTCATTCCTCAGGACTTCGGGGGCCTTGCATCTAAACGTTTTTAAACAGCCTAATGAAAAGAG
>Ga0268280_1002357_pt1 | contig 11068 bp, 12 predicted proteins | sample saktaG_9_FD_190139 | JGI IMG/M metagenome (GOLD analysis project Ga0268280, IMG submission 190139) | Saline water microbial communities from Sakinaw Lake, British Columbia, Canada - sak_2011_5_24_40m | ecosystem: Environmental > Aquatic > Non-marine Saline and Alkaline > Saline ...
TTGTTGCGAGTATTCATCGAGAGGAAAACGTTGATACACTTGAACCATTAACAAAATTAATTGATTCTTTAAATGCCGTAGTCGAAACTTATAAGATGCCGATTATTGTTACCACTCATCCACGGACTGCCAAAAAACTTGAGGAATACAAAATAGAGGGAAATAAACTGATAAATTTTCATAAACCTTTCGGTATATTTGATTACGTTAAATTACAAAAAAACGCCTTTTGTGTTTTATCTGATAGTGGCACCATCCAAGAAGACTCATCTTTATTAGGTTTTCCGGCTATTCAAGTAAGGAACAGTTCAGAACGGCCTGAGGCTTTTGACGAAGGAGTTTTGATTCTTTCTGGTTTGGATAAAGACATTATTCTGCAATCAATTGAAATTACCGTTAAACAGTATGAGTCTGGCGAAAAATTTAATGTACCAAGAAATTACCAAGATAAAAATGTATCAAGTAAAGTTTTAAGACTTGTTGTGGGACTGACAAAAATTATTCAAAAAAAACGAGGATATCAAAAAGGGACCGAGTAAATTTTAGCAATCTAAATTTAAATATAATATTAATATGAAAAAAGCTTTAATTACTGGAGTAACAGGTCAAGATGGTTCTTATTTAGCTGAGATTCTTCTTGAAAAAGGATATGAAGTTCATGGTATTAAAAGACGGGCTTCTTCTTTTAATACAGAAAGAATAGATCATATATTTCAAGAACCTTATCAGAAAGAAAGAAGATTTTTCCTTCATTATGGAGATATGACCGATGCCACTAATCTGATTCAGATTATCCAAAAGGTTCAACCTGATGAGATCTATAATCTTGCTGCTCAAAGCCACGTTAAAGTTTCTTATGAGACGCCAGAATATACTGCAAATACAGATGGTTTAGGATGTTTGAGGTTATTAGAGGCCATCAAGATTCTATACTTAGAGAAAAAGACAAAATTTTATCAAGCCTCAACTAGTGAATTATTTTCCGGCAAACCAGATGAGGCGCCGCAGAATGAGGGTACACCTTTTCATCCAAGAAGTCCTTATGGAGTAGCTAAATTATATGCTTATTGGATAACTGTAAATTATAGAGAGGCGTATAATATTTTTGCCTGTAACGGTATACTTTTTAATCATGAGAGTCCACGGCGTGGTGAAACCTTTGTTACCAGAAAAATCACTCGGGCGGCTAGCCGGATTAGTTTAGGGTTGCAGGATAAGTTATATTTAGGCAATCTTAATGCTAAAAGAGACTGGGGGCATAGTAAAGATGCTGTTGAAGCGATGTGGATGATGCTTCAACAATCAAAGCCTGATGATTTTGTAATAGCAACAGGTAAGCAGCATTCAGTTAGAGAATTTTGTCAGATTGCTTTTAAAGAATTGGGAATTGATTTGGAGTGGCAGGGAAAAGGGTTAGATGAAAAGGGAATAGATAAAAAAACTGGTAAAGCAATAATAGAAATTGATCCAGAATATTTTCGTCCTAATGAAGTGGAATCATTATTAGGTGATCCAACTAAAGCAAGAGAAAAATTAGGATGGAAGCCAAAGACAACCTTTGAGGAATTGGTAAAAGAGATGGTTCAATGTGATTTAGAAGAAGCAAAAAAAGATATTCATCTTAAAAATGGTGGTTTTAAGATAAAAAACAATTAAAGATAATTATTATTAATTTAATGATAAAACTTATCAAATCTACCTTTTATAAGGAAGAAAATACCAAAAAAGCTTTAATCCAATTTATTTCTTCTGCAAAGAAATTAAGTTTTGGTCAGGAATGCGAAAAATTTGAGAGAAATTTTGCTAGTTATCAAGAGCGAAAATATTGTATTTTTTTTAACAGTGGTAGTTCAGCCAATCTTGCCCTTGTTCAAGCCCTTTTAAACTTAGAAAGATTTCAAAAAGATGATAAAATAGGATTTTCAGCAGTTACCTGGTCTACAAATATTATGCCTTTAATTCAATTAGGGCTTCAGCCAGTTCCTATTGACATTGAATTAGATACTCTAAATATTTCCAGTCAAACTTTACAAAAAGCTCTTCAGGGCACTTCCTTAAAGACTCTTTTTATAACAAATTTACTTGGTTTTTGTGATGACATTGATGCAATAAAAAAGATTTGTGATAAGAAAAATATTATTTTAATTGAAGATAATTGTGAGTCTTTAGGCACAGTCTATAAAGGTCGTAAACTTGGCAATTTCGGTTTAGCAAGCACATTTTCTTTTTTTGTAGGCCATCATATGTCTACAATTGAAGGAGGCGCTGTATGCACAGACGATGAAGAACTTGCTGTAATGTTGAAATTGGTGAGAGCTCATGGGTGGGATAGAAATTTGAATGATTGTCAAAAAGAATTATTGAGAAAAAAATTTGGCATTCGTTCAGATTTTTATGGGTCCTATACATTCTATGATTTGGGTTATAATTTTAGGCCTACGGAAATAAATGGATTTATAGGTAACAATCAGTTAAAATACATAGACGAGATATTGCAAAAAAGAAATTCAAATTTTATAAAATTAGCCTCTATACTTTATAAAAAAACAGAACAATATTATCCAATTAGATTTGACCATATAGATTTTGTTTCTAATTTCGCTGTACCTTTAATTTGTAAAACAGAAGATTTTCGAGATAGACTAAGAAAAAAATGCAAAAACAAAATTGAGATTAGACCAGTTGTCGCAGGTGATTTGACTCAACAGCCATTTTTTAGAAAATATATGCCGTCTTATGCAAGTAATTTTGTTTATCCTAATGCTCAAATTGTTCATAAACAAGGGTTATATTTTGGTAATAATCCAGATTTAACAGAAAAAGAAATAAAAGAAATTATCCATGTTTTTGCTCAATAATAAAAAAATTTTGGTTACAGGAGGGGATGGTTTTTTAGGAAAACATTTGGTTAAGCAATTGGAAGAAAAAGGGCTTAAAAAAGAAAATATTTTTATTCCTCTTTTTAATGATTATGATTTAAGAAAACCTGAAGATTGTTTAAAGATCATTAAGGGGCAGGATATTGTAATTCATCTTGCTGGGGTAGTTGGAGGGATTGGATTTAATTTTCAACATCCAGGGAAAAGTTTTTATGATAATGCTGCTATGGCTTTAAATATACTTGAAGCGTCAAGGATTGAGGGAGTTAAAAAATTTGTTGGCATTGGAAGCGTTTGTGAATATCCAAAGTTTACACCAGTTCCATTTAAAGAAGAAGATTTATGGAATGGTTATCCAGAAGAAACTAATGCGTCCTACGGATTAGCAAAAAAATGTATGTTAGTTCAATCACAAGCATATAGAGTAGAATATGGACTTAATGCTATCCATCTTTTGATTGTTAATCTTTATGGCCCTGGTGATAATTTTGATTTAGCAACCGCTCATGTCATTCCAGCAACAATTAGAAAAATTTACGAAGCTCAACGTAATAATAAAGATTGCATTGAAATTTGGGGTGATGGCAAGGCAACCAGGGAATTCCTTTATGTAGAAGATGCCGCTAAGGGAATCATTTTAGCAACTGAAAAATATAATAAACCTGAACCCGTAAATTTAGGTTTGGGAGTAGAAATTTCAATAAAAGATCTTGTAGAATTAATTTGCGAACTAATGGGTTTTAAAGGAAAAATTTTTTGGAATAGAATTAAGCCAGGTGGACAGATGAAAAGATGCTTAGATACAAGTAAAGCTGAGAAAGAATTTGGATTTAAGGCAAAAATGGATTTTAGAGAGGGACTTAGAAAAACTATTATGTGGTATGAGAGTAAAAATTGCAATCACAGTTCTTATTAATCGCTAAATCTAATAATAAATATGTATAAATTATTCCGTTTGTTATCTAGTAAAATAGATAGATTTTTTTCTAGTTTTGGTCAAAAAATTTATAAACCCCGTCCTGTTTTAGATTATAAAATTAAGAAGGTAGAGGGTCTTAACAAAATTTGGCTTTATTGGGAAGGCAAACGACCGAGTTATATAGACTTATGTCTTGATACTGTTAAAAGACATTGTAGTGCTAATTTTGAAATTATACTTTTGACGCCAAAAACATTTTTAAAATATATAGAACCTATACCAGAAAGTTGGTATAAAATAAAAAGTATTAATCATAAAGTTGACTATATAAAGGCAAAATTGATATATGAGCAAGGTGGGTTCTGGATTGATTCCGATATGATCGTAACTAGAGATCTGTCCCCTCTTTTAAATTATCTTTATAGATATGATTTTATAGGAATGCCAGGTTTTTTTGGGGGCGTTGTTGGCAGTGAAACTCTTGGTACTTGGGTTAAGGCAATGGAAAAAATAATAAATAATTCTACCACACACGTTTTTGACTGGGGTGAACTAATAGAACCATTATTACAATCTAAAGAGTATAGAAATTATTTTCCTTTAACAAAGGAAATGATAACGCCAATTTGGTATAAGGATAAAGATATGGCAAAATTTTTCTCAAAAATAGAAGATGTAAATAGATATATAAATAATAATAATTTTATTGTAACATTATACAACAAGCTATTTCCGAAATGGTTTAAAGAGTTATCTAGACAACAAATACTAGATGGAGATTGGTTGATTAGTAAAATGTTTAAAAAAGCATTAGGAGAGTATGAAAGGAAAAGTAATTTAGGGAAATGGAATTATAAAAATATCAAACAGCCTATTATGTATGGAGATGAAATTACATATAAAAAAGGTGCAGAGTTTTTAGATGGACAAGGAGATATAGAAGATTGGGGTTGTGGAACTGGATGGATGAAAGAATATATAAAAGATAGTCATTATATAGGAATAGACGGTAGTGAATCTAAATTTGTAGATAAAGTTGTCGATTTAGTTGAATATACATCAAATGTAGATTGTATTTTTATACGACATATATTAGAACATGATGACAATTGGAAGAGAATTTTGTCAAATGCTATTAAGTCATTTAAAAAAAGAATGGTGCTTGTTATTTTTACACCATTTTCAAAAACAACTCATGTTTTAATGAGACATAAAGGTGGAGAATATAGTCCTGACAACGAGGCGGGATATCCGGGAGGAATTCCTTGCATTTCATTTAACAAAGAGGAGTTAATATCATTTTTTAAACACCTCAAATTTACAGAGGAATTTATTAAAACGAAATCTGCATATGGTCGTGAACGTATCTTTTACATAGAAAAGAATGCAGAGAATATAGAATAAAAACAGTAGATAATAATTTATTTATACAATAATAACAACCGGTTATACATTAATAAAAAAAGACGAAGGCTTAGATTAAGATACTGGGTAAATTAATACTTAATGTAAGGGAATCAAATCAATAGTAGAGTAGTATATAAAAAAGATTATAATAATTTAAGAAAAATGAGAGAATTTTCAATTTTATTGCCTTGTTATAATGGAGAAAAGTATTTAGAACAAGCAATCAATAGTGTTTTAAAACAAGACTACAAAAATTGGGAACTAATAATTATTGATGGAAAATCTACAGATAATTCTCATAAAATAATTAGCAAATATTCCAGACTAGATATGAGGATAAAATGGTTAAAATATAAAGATAGTGGTGTTTCTAATGCTTTAAACTATGCTTTAGATTTTGCCAAGGGTGATGTAATAGGATATCTAGGATTTGATGATTATTATCAAATGGGAATATTTAAAAAAATTATAAATTTTTTAGAAAAGCATCAAAATTTTTCTTGGGTCTACGGAAATTCTTACAGTATTTATCCTGATAATGGGTTTAGGGTGCTTATAAAACCTGGTCGCTTTTCATATAATGCATTATTTTTGGGTAACTTCGTAGGGTTACAAAATGTTTTTTTAAATAAAGAAATATTGATGTTATATAAATTTGATGAGAATAATAAATATTCAATGGACTACGAATTATGGTTTAGACTTTTTTTAAAATATAGGCCTTTGTATATACAAGAAATCATCTCATATAATATTCAACAAAAAAATAATATTTCATCACAAAGTAGTAAGAAAGGTATGTCTGGAATGGTTGAGGTAGAGAATGTTGTCAAAACAAATGCTGAAACATCTTTTCAAAAATTATTAGTTTTACTAACTCGGTTTCCTCGTTTTAAAGGGGTATTATTTCGTTTATATAAATTAGTGAATAGTAGCTATTGTATCTAAATACAATGTTAAAAATTTTTATAGAGTTTATAGATATAATTATATTTGTACTAAACGGAGGTATAAATTTGAACATTATAATTTTTTATGATACCCTGAAAGAAATACCTAAAGTTGAATTACTTTATCTTTCAGATGGCAAGATGGAGGAAGTGGAGAAGGAGAGATAAAAAAATGATAATAGTAAAATTAAAAGGAGGTTTAGGCAATCAAATGTTTCAATATGCAATGGCACGGGCTGTTGCGTATAGATCCAATTTACCCATAAAACTTGATATGGAGTATTTTGAAAACGGTGGTCTCCACCCATATTGGTTGGGGAATTTTAATATTATTGAGGATTTTGCAACGGAGGATGATATAAAACAATTTAAACCAAGTCGCAGACAAGCTATTGCCTTTGCTGTTTATAAAATTAAGGAGAAATTTTTTCCTTGGTATAGTTGGAATAAGAATAGGATAATAAAAGAACGCAGTTTTTCATTTGACCCAGATATTTTAAAAATTAGGGAGAGTGTTTATTTTGATGGCTATTGGCAATCGGAAAAGTATTTTGCGGATATTTCGCATATTATTCGTTGTGAGTTTACAATTAAATATGAACCTGATAGTGCAAATCGCCAAATGCTTAAAAAAATTGATGACACTAATTCAGTTAGTTTGCACGTGAGGCGCGAGGATTACGTGACTAACCCAAGAACATTACAAGTACATGGAGTTTTAAGTTTGGATTATTATATGAACGCTCTTGATTTAATTGCTGAAAAAATTGAAGAACCTCATATCTTTGTTTTTTCAGATGATATTTCTTGGGTGAAGAAGAGCTTGAAAGCCGCCCTACCTCTTTATTTTGTTGAATACAATGAGAAGGGACAGGATTATGAAGACCTGCGCCTTATGAGTCGATGCAAACATCACATAATTGCTAACAGTTCTTTTAGTTGGTGGGGCGCATGGCTTTCGGAAAATCCTCACAAAATTGTGATTGCGCCCAAGCAATGGTTTTCTAAGGAAAGAATGAAAAAGAGGGGGGAAAGTAATATAATTCCTAAGGATTGGATAACAATATAAAATGAATAAACCTTTAATATCGGTTATTTTTTCTGTTTATAACGGCGCTCCCTATTTAAAGGAAGCAATTGAGAGTATTTTGAATCAAACTTTTACTGATTTTGAATTTATTATCGTGGATGATGGTTCTACTGATGAAACGCCAAAGATTTTGGACGGGTTTACTGACACCCGTATTGTTCGCTTGAAGAACGAAAAGAATTTAGGTTTAGTTCGGTCTTTAAATAAGGCCCTTAGCTTGGCTAAAGGCGAATTTATCGCTCGAATGGATGCCGATGATATAAGCTTGCCGGAGCGATTTGCAAAACAAATCACTTATTTTAAAAAACATCCCCAGATGGGTGTGTTAGGTACTGCTATATCCCAAGTTGATAAACGAGGTCGGTTTATTTCAGTTTTGGTTCCGCCCATTCACCACGAGCTTATCCTTTGGCAGATGTTTTTCGGTTGTCCTATTTTTCACCCTACAGTAATGATGAGGCGGAAAGCACTAGCGGCTGTTGGTTATTATGATGTTAATTTTACTCACGTTGAGGATACTGAGTTATGGAGCCGTCTTTTATTGAATAGAACAAAATTTGCAAATCTACCCGAGGCACTTCATATTCGGCGCCTTCATAGTCGTTCAATAATTAGTACTCAATCTGCTGTTCAGTATCAGAGAGGCATTATTATTCGTCAGCATTTACTAAAATTGTTTTTGGGTTATGCCGTGCCCGCTGATATAGTGGCTTGGTTTTTGCGATTTGATCGACCGCTCAGCCGAGGTCGGCGGGCGGCCACTCTTGCTTTACTTTTAGAGCTTCACGATAAAGTTGTTCAAGTTGATTCAGCATCCATTGAGGAGAAGAAATTTTTGCAGACTGATCTGGCTTACAGAATAACTCTGGTTAACCAGAGTTGGCCCAGATTTTTATTAAGGCGATTGATTCTGTATTTAGGTAAAATATTGCCTGTTCCTTTGCGTCACAAACTAAAGGTTTTTTTAAGTAAATATCTGAATGGATTTTTACTTCAAAAATAACAATTGAAAAGCGCTGTGTTTTTATTCGCATCATGATTTTTTAAAAACAACAAAGACAAAATTTGATATTTTTCCTGGTTATAGCTTTACTAATTTAATTTATGTGGCAATGCAGGATATCAAAAATAATTTTCCTTATTATCCTAAATATGAGATAAGCCGCCATGAGGGGTTATATATTCATATGAATAATATATTTTACTGCGACCTGCCGTTTTTAGAAAAAATAAGATATCTTTCTTTTTCCATAAAATCTGTCGAAAAGGGAAAATTATATCTGATAATGAAATTTTTGATGGGAATAGTAATTCGTTTTCTTACTTTTAGAAATGTTCACCAATAAAAAACCGTGTAAAAGCTCGGGGGTGACTCTTTAATATATTTAGGTGTTAATAAATATGTATATAGGATTTTTCAATTATTACGAAATTTATAATAAGAATAGGATGTTTACAGATGCATCTTCACTCATTGGCGATGATTTGCTGTACCCGTTTGTTTATTTGGGGCAATATTTGATAAAGAAAGGACATAAGATAAATACTATTGATATGGATAATATTGAAAATTTTGATGCAATAGTATTTGTAGATTTTCCTACCCTTAAAAATAAGTATTTTAAGCAGTTAATTAATAATAAGTTTAAAAATTTATATTTATTGATTTACGAATGTGAAGCTATAAAACCAAACAACTGGAATATAAAGAATCACAAATATTTTAAGAAAATTTTCACCTGGAATGATAAATTTGTAGATAATAAAAAATACTTTAAGATAAATTTTTCAAGCAAAATACCCACGGATTTAAATTTTGATTTGAATAAAAAAGATAAACTTTGTACTATGATAGCAGCGAATAAATTTAAATTTCATCCATTGGAATTATACACAGAAAGAGTAAAGGCAATTCGTTGGTTTGAAGAAAATCATCCAGAAGATTTTGACTTATATGGTATAGGATGGGACAGATATTATTTTAAAGGTATGCTATCAAAGTTAAATAGATTTGACGCTTTAACAAAACTTTTAAAACCAAAACATCCGTCGTATAAAGGAAGGATTAAATTTAAAAAAGAAGTGTTGCAAAAATACAAATTCGCTATTTGTTATGAAAATGCAAGAGATATCCCGGGCTATATCACCGAAAAGATATTTGATTGCTTTTTTGCCGGCTGTATACCTGTTTACTGGGGTGCGCCAAATGTAACTGAACATATTCCCAAAGATACATTTATAGATAGAAGAAACTTCAAAACCTATGATGAGCTTTATAAATATCTTAAAAATATGTCCAATAAAGAATACCTAAATTATCTAGAAGCAATAAAGAATTTTATCAAAAGTGATAAAATATATCCGTTTAGTGCAGAGTATTTTGTTGGGACGATAATAAAAGAAATAGTAGACGAAAAGAGTAAAACAAATATATGGTAAAGGAAAAATTGGTTAGCATTTGTATCCCAACATATAATGCTGAGAAAACCATAGAGAAAACACTTCAATCAATTTTAAATCAGACATACAGAAATCTTGAGATTATAATTGTTGATAATGCTTCTACTGATAGTACTTTGCGCACATTAAACAAATCAAATTACTTATTTATTGGTTTTTTGGAGTTATAATACTGTTGTTAAGTTATTTGGGCTTTAGTAAGTTCTTAGGAAAAATATTATACTGGTATTTATATAAATGGAGAATGAGAAAATTATAGGCGAATACGCGCTGATTCGTAACATAGCGTTGGCAGGATTTCTGCTTTGGCTGGTTTTGTTTGCGGGCGGGTTAGTTGAATTTTCTGGCTCCAAGCCAATCTATGTTCTGTTCTCCGTTGTCTTTCTGGTAATGCTGGTGAGTGGATTTTACCGCCAAGTCAGTTATAGCTATCTTTTCCTTGTCATCTTTCTATGGCTGGGTTTCTGGCTGAAGCTGACAGTTCACACAATACTTGGCTACCATTATATAGAGCCCATTGGACTTTTTAATGGGACGGCTGCAGCCTGGAATGAAGTTCTATGGGTAGCAATAGTCGCGAGTATAGGTGTGATTGTGGGACGAATTTTTTATGAATTTGTGCGTGGTAGATCCACCATAGTTATGCAGAATGATAGATTTAAAGCGCCAAGGTGGTATCTGTCAATACGAAAATGGTTATGGATAATCATAATGGTTGTAACTGGGGGTGTGGTCATTTTTAATGCTGTATATGGCATTCATCAAATTGGTTTGGCGCCTCGCACTATATTAATGTGGCCGTTAAATGCGGTGATTGCCTGGATGCTGAACATAGGGCTTGCTACTGGTATAGCAACACTGCTGTGGTGGGATATATCCTTGAAGAAAAATATATCTTTGCCAATTTACGCCATTCTTATTGAAGGATTCTTAACCAGCGTATCAGTTTTGAGCCGAGGAGTTTATATTGGTCATGTAATTCCACAGCTGTTTGCGCTTTATAAAAATAAGAAGACACTAATCGGAATTTCATTAATTAAAGGAATATTTATAGCTGTTATTTTCATCGGTCTTTTTATTGTTTCGCAATCAGCAGTAAATACTCTCAGGACTTATCTTTATCAAAATGACCATGATTTCTCTACTAAAATACTACTTGATGGATTTGTTTACCAAATGCGGGGAGGTGTCTTTGGGCGCATATCGCAATTAGCTATTGATCGCTGGATTGGGTTGGAAGGAGTTATGGCTGTACAATCTTATCCGAAAAAAGGAAATATTTTTTTCTTGATGGGATAAAAGAAAAACGCGAGATAGGGAAAGTAGCTCTATATGAGGAGGTAAGTAAATCCAATTATCGTGA
>Ga0268280_1002362_pt1 | contig 11056 bp, 12 predicted proteins | sample saktaG_9_FD_190139 | JGI IMG/M metagenome (GOLD analysis project Ga0268280, IMG submission 190139) | Saline water microbial communities from Sakinaw Lake, British Columbia, Canada - sak_2011_5_24_40m | ecosystem: Environmental > Aquatic > Non-marine Saline and Alkaline > Saline ...
TATGAGAAGGAAAATGGGGTGGCTAACGGGATTCGAACCCGTGCGGGCAGAGCCACAGTCTGCCGTGCTAACCTTTACACTATAGCCACCGCGTTATAATTATGACAAATGTATTATACAATGACAATTTCTGTAAATCTACTTTAAATTTTTTGAGACGGGGGAGATATCGGGGCTTTAAGAAGACTTAGGCGGCCTGTAGAGCAGCCATTTCAGCTGCATAATTATTTTTAAGCGTCTCGTAGTCTATCGGATCGGCTCTTGGTAATAGTATCAAGACCCTCATCTTCTTATCATAGGAGACGATGATTGGTGACTGCGGGGGCTCTTTACCTGCGGCAAGCTCCAATGTCATATATAGCAGGCTTGCCAGTCTTATGTAAAGCTGCTTGCTAACCGCTTCTCCGAATTCTGTATATAGCTTTATAAGCTCCGTAGGATCTATCCCCGTCAGGAACGGCCTATCGTTTTCATCCGAATTCCTTAAAGCCGCAAAACTATCGGAGTTTATAGTATTAGCCGAAGCCATGACTATTATGTTATGCATCCTGGTATGCGTCTTCTCGGCTTCGCTTAATATGGCGCTTGCCAGCTTTTCACCGCTATCGCGGACAACTTCTACGTTATCAAGGCCCATGGATTGAAGCGCTTCGGCAATACCATCTATCTCTTTCATTAAGGCGGTTATGGCTTGTCGCTGTAGGCTATTTCTCACATTTATTCCGGGGATCCAATCGGTCTCAAGGCCTATTATGAGTTTCTGATCCTCTTTTTTGGCTTTTCTGGCAAGGACGATCAGAGAACCAACTGCGCCGTCTGCTTCGAATTGGTTAAGGTTCTTTTTCAGCGATTCGATATTAGCGCGAATTTCAGGCGATACATCTTTCTGATCCAACTTTTCGATTGTTTCTATGGCCTTTTGCACTCTCTCTCTTATTTCAGCTGTAGCCATATTCTTATTTAAGGTGCTAATGTTATCATCGTTTTTAACCTGACTATATTTATCAGCATGAGAATGGTTTATCCCGCGTATGAAATTTTCAAATTCATCATATTCATGTTCATCTGTTTGAAAGACGGAATTTATCACTACTAAATCTGTGAGCCTTAACAAGGCGGGCACATTTTTTATGCTCTCGGCCGCCCGCAACTTTAATTCTTCCTCGACCATACTGCTTCTTCGGCCTAGTCTCTTAATAAGATCTTTTTCCAAATCATCTCTTTTGTCCAGATTTGTAAAATCCCCGGGCAACGCATTCAATACCGTCAGAACCTTTGCCGATGGAAATACTTTGAGCATCTTGTCTACTGCGAAAGCTACATTAGTTTCAAAAACTGTTATCTTGCCATTTCGGGAGGCCTCTAATATTTTATTAGCGTACGAACTGTAAGTGCCGTAGTAACAACCGGAGGCACGTCTTGAGAAAAGAATCTCTCCCGCTTCTTCCATGCGCTTAAATTCATTTTCTGTCACAAAATGATAGTCCTCGCCTTCTTTCTCGCCATCTCGCGGCTTTCGTGTAGTTGTAAGTGGCGGTTGATAAATAAGGTCTGGGTATTTTGCCTGTAGCTTGGCCAGATAAGTACTCTTGCCTGCGCCACTCGGCCCGGCAAGAATTAATACAGCAGCGGACAAAATAACACTGGGAACTGGTTCAAGTGCTAATTTTACGGGAAATAAAGATGTAAGTCTGTTCCCTGCTTCTATATATTTAGCCCTCTCATTACTCAGTGAGGATTCCACTATCTCAAAAAGCTGGGACGCCTTATTCGCCTCTCCTCCCTGCCGCTCTTTTAACGGTGCATATTTTTTAATATCGACGATGTCCACCGTCACGGAGGATTTTATGCCGGAGGCGGTTTCGTTGGGCACCGGCTCTATCTGCTCAACCGTCTCTTTCGTTTCAGTCTTATCGCGGCCCGAGCGCCTCTTCCATGACTCCAATAGATATACCGCAAAACCGGCCCAGATTATTCCAGCGTTAGCGTCGATCAAAACTATCCAATCCGGCCAGAATGTCTTTCCGAGATACAGAATGGGGCCGAACCAGAAAATGTTCAATGAGGATATCAATACGTGTGACTTCATAGTGTTAAAAAGCCCGGGAGCCGAGCCGTCCCCGGAAACAAAGTATCTCTGTGCGAGGAATTCGAGAGGAATAAAGACGAGTGGCGCAAATAGGCATAGGTCGAGTATAGTAAATAACAGGCTGCTTGTGGTCAAATGGCTCAGGAAAGGGAACCATAATCCATAAGTGATCGGTCCCAATAAGACGGCTCCGACAACTACCCACCGCCTTATTTTGCTCCAATTAATGGGCTCGCCTCTTGCAGTCTGTTCCATGTAACTACCGCTGCCTAAGGTTATGCCTCCGATGATCGTCGTAACAAGTAACGCTTGCCAGAAAGAGGAGATGAATAGAGCGACATAGGGGCCGCCAAAAAGATAAGATGCGGTGATAGCGGCTGCCGGAACAGCCAGTAACTTAGCGATACGAATGGTCGCTTTGGGCTTAGCAACAGTACCCCGGCCTTCTCCTTTTCCCATTTCAGGATCAGAGGGGGCGAGCCGTTTCTTTGCTCTGGACGGTTTCGCCATCCAAATCATGCTGAGCGTGCCTATAGCGCCTAGGACCCCGGTAGCGGTTGGACCGGATTCTGTCTTAAGGCGGTAGAAACCTTTAGTTCTTTTCGATGGCTCATCTCCGGTTTGAGTGCCATCGTCAATCCACGTATTTATCGTATCCGGCAGAACTATATTTATTGGCGGTGACCAGTTCAGAAGATCTGTCGAATACTCTATCGTAGCGTTCGTAAAGAAGGATGAATCGCCGCGGATAATTGTTAGTTCAACATTACCATTGCCGGTAAGCATAATATTTGAAATCCGCGGCGGTCTGTCTTGCGACACAGCAGAAGCCGGAGTATAATCAATTTCTTCAGAATAATCACTCTCCATTCCGAAAATGTTGCTGGCCGTTACCGCGAAGTAAAGCGTTACCCCTTCCTTCAGCCCTGAGATTTTTACCGTGTTTGTGAGGCCGGCATCGAGGACGCTGGTATAATTACGACTACTCGTGCCGTAGTATGCTTTATAAGTAGCGATATTACTGCTGGGGCTTTCATCCCAATCGATCCTGACACTGCAGTCCGGTGGAGAAGTGACCTGTTCGCCGTCCGCAGAAATTGAAACCATAATGCTTATTATTAAAGAGGCGATCGCGAGATACAAAGAGGAGTGACGCATCGGGCTTAAGACGGTCCTGATGCCGGAAGGCTTATCTTTCTCAATAGGAATAAGCGGCACTACCTCAATAATGGGCGGGGCTATAATTGCTTCGGCCTGCGGGGCTTCATAATCCCCCGGTATGTACTTAACAACATACTTATCGGAGACCAACCACTCGTAATCCGGGAGACTGTCTGAAGAGACCCGATCTTTTCTTGCGATCTGCACGAGGAACTTCTTATCGCCTTTTTTGTACAGGATGAACACGACCCCCTCGCCAGGCAATGTTCCTTTAAAGCCTATCTCATCAAGAGCGGACTTGAGTTTATCAGGAGCTGTCTCTTTGATGTATTCAACAGGAACGATATTCAGGATCTCAGTACCCGCATCGCTTAGATGCTTGCCGAGATCGGCCCTCATAGCTTCCTCGGCGTATTTCGATGGAAGAGACCCTATGCTCTTATTCACATTACCAAAGAAATACTCCCCTATATCGTAAACGGAAGCTATTAGCGCGCTTTGAGAGAATACGGACTGCTGTAATCGTGCGGCTTGTTCATTTACGGGAGTTTGCTGAAGGATAGAAGGGGTGGAAAGCGTAGAGTTCCCGGCATTATCTTCTGGCGGATAGGCGTAAGATATGTCTAGAGAAATGAAGGCCGCGATCAAGGCTAAGGATATGACCCTGAACAAAGATGATTTTTTTATCTTATCCATATCGCGCCCTATATTCCTCATGAAATCGTTAAAAACTAACTTTCTATTTGCTTGTTCATATAGTATACGTCACGTTAATAGTATGTCAACATGTAAAATCTTAATATTTGATTGCTTAACAAATGTGATAATAAAAAAGGGCCAGACCCATTCAGAGCGTAATATACGCGCTGGGTCAGACCCTTTTTTTATTATGGCGTCCCTGGCCTGATTCGAACAGGCGACCCTCTGCTTAGCATCCAGCATCAGATTACTCTGACCACCTTACGGCTTGCTGGCCGGACTTTATCTTGGGCATCACAGCCCCGTCGCGTAAAGTCTCTACACTCGGCACACTTTTATGCCTAGCTCGGTATTGTCCTCATCTCTGAGGATATCCACCGACTTAGCGACGTCCACCTCATGAGTTTTGTTCCTCATGAGGGCTCCCTTTTGGTCCCGAGCCAACTATCAAAAACTGCAATAGCTCGGGATCAATTCGGCCTCATGACTTACGTCACTTCGTTCCGTAAGTCATGGCCTCATTGAAAGGCAGATGCTCTATCCAACTGAGCTACAGGGACGCGTTACTCTATAAAATTGGTCGGGGCGGGCGGATTTGAACCGTCGACCCCCTGGTCCCAAACCAGGTGCGCTAGCCAGCTGCGCTACGCCCCGAATTATACCATATTATCCAAAGAGCTAAATATACTTTCTTAAAAATTTTCGCGCCTTCTTCAGCGCTTTCGAGCGGTGGCTCATCTTGTCTTTAACTTTAAGCCCGAGCTCTCCGAAAGTCTTCCCGTATTTCGGTATTAAGAACAACGGATCGTATCCGAATCCGTACCTGCCTCTTGCGGCATCGGCTATGCGGCCGTTGCAATATTCTTCAACGATCTTCACGGCGCTGCCATTATCGGCTACCGCGATGGCGCAGACGAAGCGTGCCGTTCTTTTACCGGCCGGCACGGCCTTCATCAATCTCAATAACTTCGCGTTATTATCGTGATCTTTTTTATTGCTCCCGGCAAATCTGGCGCTCTTTACCCCGGGCCGCCCTCTCAATGCATCGACGCAGAGCCCAGAATCATCCGCCAGGACCACGCCCCCGGTAAATCTCGATATTGTAACAGCTTTCTTTATCGCGTTGCCTTTAAAAGTATTCTTGTCTTCCCTTATCCGGGGCGCGCGAGGAATATCTTTAAGAGAGACTATATGGGCCTTTACGCTCTTTAAATACCTCTTAAGTTCCTGTAATTTTTTATCATTCTTTGTAGCTATAACTACTTCTATCATCGGGCTATCTTTATACCTTTGAGAATATTCTTCTGCGCATGGATGATGTCTTCGATCCCTTTTTGCGCAAGCGCAATAAGCTTATTCATGTCCTCTTTTTTGAACGGCTCCCTCTCGGCAGTGCCCTGGACCTCTATAAACTTCCCGGCGCCGGTCATAACTACATTCATGTCGACTTCCGCCTTAGAGTCCTCTTCATAATCAAGGTCGATCGCCGTCATGCCGTCTATGATGCCTACGCTGATCGCGGCTACATAGTCCGATAGTGGCACCGTCTGCAGTAGACTTTCTTTCTTCATATTCTCCAATGCCAGCGCCAGGGCTATAAAACTTCCTGTGATGCTGGCGCACCGCGTGCCGCCGTCGGCCTGGATAACGTCGCAATCGAGCCATATCGTCCTCTCGCCAAGCTTCGTCATATCGGTCACGCTTCTTAAAGACCTGCCTATAAGGCGCTGTATCTCGTGTGTCCTGCCTCCCTGTTTGCCCTTGGACGCCTCGCGCGAAACGCGGGATTTGCACGAACGCGGTATCATTCCGTATTCGGCCGTGACCCAGCCGTTACCGGAGCCTCTCAAAAAATGCGGCACACCGTTTTCTACCGAGGCGGTCGCTATCACTTTGGTGTTCCCTATTTCGACCAGACACGAGCCTTCGGCATATTTTATGTAGTTCTTGGCTATCTTTAACTTTCTTAATTCGTTATTCTTTCTTCCATCCTGCCTTATCATACAGATCTATTCCTTTCGAGTCTATTCCCACCAATAATGGGAAGTCTTTTACTTCGAGCTTATGAACAGCTTCCGGACCCAGGTCACTATACAGAATGACTTTGGCCGACTTTACTTTAGTCGATAACAATGCTCCTATGCCGCCGGTCGCTAAAAAATATACGCACTTGTGCTTCTTTATGGCGCCTTTAACGGCGTCGGATCTATCGCCCTTCCCTATCATCCCGCCGAGGCCCAGCTCAATAAGATCCGTTGTAAACGGGTCCATTCTTGAGCTCGTCGTAGGACCGCATGAGCCTATCGCTCTGCCCGGCCGTGCCGGGGTCGGACCGCAATAATATATAACAGCGTCCTTCAAATTAATCGGCAGTTTATTCCCTTTTTTTAAGGTGTCGCACAGTCTCTTATGTGCCGCGTCGCGCGCGGTCAATATAGTGCCCGTCAAGAGCACTTCATCCCCTGCCTTTAATTTTTTTCTGATATCTTCGGTTAGCGGCATAGTAATATTTATCATAAGACCTTTTCAGCGCCCCTGGTAGCATGACAGCTCACCGTGACCGCTACCGGAAGACCGGCTATATGCGTCGGAAATTCTTCTATATTTACCCCAAGCGCGGTTGTCTTACCGCCGAGCCCCATCGGGCCTATCTTAAGAGCATTCACCGCCTTCAACAGACTCTTCTCGAGCGCTCTGAAATGTTTTTTGGTATTTCTCGTTTCAATAGAACGTAGGAGCGCTTTCTTTGAAAGCTGCGCGGCATGGTCGAATGTCCCGCCTATCCCTACGCCCAGAACGAGCGGCGGGCAAGCGTCGGCGCCCGCGTTCTTTACGACCTCTAAGACAAAATCCATGATCTCTTTCTCTGATGCCGTGGGCTTGAGCATCTTTATGGCGCTCTTATTTTCACTGCCGAAGCCCTTTGGCGAAACCGCTATCTTAAGTTTATCGCCTTTAACAATATCGACGTGGATAATGCACGGCGCGTTAGTATTAGTATTCTTTCTTACAAGAGGATCGTTCACCACGGACTTGCGGAGATATCCTTTCTTATAAGCGTCTTCGACTCCCTTGTGAAGAGCCTCTTCGAGATCGCCTTTTATCGCGAGATCATTGCCTATCTCCAGAAATATCGTGACGAGCCCGGTGTCCTGGCAGATCGCCAGACGCCTCTTTTTCGCGAGAGAGGCGTTTTCTATGATAGATTTAAGTATATTCCTGGCGCGGGAATTCGTCTCTTGCCTAAGCGCCGACTTCAGCCCTTTAAGAATATCTTTACGCAGCTCAAAGTTTGCCTTGAGGCATAGATCCGTCACCGTATCCCGTATCTTTGAAACGCTTATCTCTCTCATGATGATCCTATATACATTGGTCATTCCCGAAATCTTTTATCGGGAATCTAAATAAATCACCTCAGATTCCCGCTTTCGCGGGAATGACATTATGAACTTCTGTACTCCGCTTTCACAGTAGTCTTTATCCCGCCGCGGGCATTAAATTCTCCGGTGATCTCCATCCATCTCGGCTTGCATGCCTTCACCAGGTCGTCGAGAAATTTATTCACAACATTTTCGTGAAATATCCCGACATCCCGGAAGAATATTTCGTAATATTTGAGACTCTTAAGCTCTATACAGGACTCGTCGGGCGTATACCGTATTGTTATCGCTGCAAAGTCAGGCAGGCCGGTCTTCGGGCATATGCATGTAAACTCCGGAACGCCTATAGTTATGATGTAGTCCCTGTCCGAGTACTGATTCTTCCAGACCTCTATCTTCGGCGCCTTCAGCCTCTTTATTGCGCTCTGCAATCCTTCATATGACGATCTCTTCATTTCACTCCTATTATTTTATGCATCTGCGGTATGACGCGCGAATTCTCAACCTTATTCTTCAGCGCGATATCCAGGAACTCCAGCAGCCGGTTACAGCCCGGCATTTTATCGGATCTCTTGACGGCTGTCGCCGGCTGCATTATAAAAGGTATCTTATTATTCACCTTCTTTATGAGCCTTACCGCCTCTACGATCTCCTCTTTTTTTGTCTTCGTCGTTACTACCGATTTAACAAAGACTTTTTTACGCGCGGCGATCTTTAAAAATTCCAGATGCTCTTTCCAGTACGCTCTGTCGCCGGTAGAAGATGGAAGCTTGAAATCCATCGCCACTATATCGATAAGGTCTATCACCTCCCGAAACTCTTCAGGCAGAGTCCCATTCGTCTCGAGATAAGATTTAAAGCCCTTTTTCTTCAAGAGCGGCAGAATTGACCTTAAGAACTCCGTATAGACGAGCGGTTCGCCGCCCGTCAGCGATATCGAGTGATGCGGCCCCTTAGCTTTTTCCAAAGACTTTATCTTTCTCATTAGTTCGGCCGGTGAATACTCTTTCGCGGTCTCCCTATTAGGCGTATCGCAGAAATTGCATTTCATATTACATCGTTTAAAACGAACGAATATCTGGCGCGCGCCGACGAATATGCCTTCGCCTTGAATCGATGAAAATATTTCCGTGATATCAGCTTTCAACTTGTTCATTTCATTGACGGGTCCTTGATCCCGGCGTCTTTAAAACCCTTTGCTCTCAATATACACGAATCACATCTCTTGCACGGTAATTTTCCGCCCTTATAACATGACCATGTGAGCCCAAGAGGGGCTCCTAATATTGTACCTCTTCTTATGATCCCTGACTTACCCTGATTGATCAGAGGAAACTCCAGGGTCAGGGCGTTCTCCATCCCGGCCTTAGTGCCAAGTTTGATCACCTTACGAAAAGCCTCCAGATAATCTTTACGACAATCCGGATAACCGCTGGAATCTTCGAAATGCGCGCCTATGAATATCGCCCGGGCACCTATCGCTTCCGCCAGGGAGCCGGCCATGCTTAAAAATATCGTATTTCTCGACGGGACATATGTAGAAGGTATCTTTTTATTTATATCCCCGATCGTCCGGTCGAGCGGCAATCTCCGCTTTCTGTCAAGAAGGCTCGAGCCTTTCCACGGCAACCTGAGCTTCACTATACGCAGCTTAGCGCCGGCTATCTTTGCTATGCGCCTCGCGCAGTCGATCTCTTTTATATGTCTCTGTCCGTAATCGAAGAGGAGACAATGGCAGTCGTACCCTCTCTTCTTCGCCTCGTAGAGCGCTACCGCCGAATCGAGTCCGCCCGACAAAAGCACCACGGCTCTACGTGCCACAGCAGATCTCTTTATATGTCGCGCAGGAATTTTCATTCTCCCAAACCGATACAGCGGATATATGCTTATTATTCTTCTTTATTCCGTCGTAAATTAATTTGGCCATATTCTCGGAGGTCGGGTTCAATTTTTTAAAGGCGCCGGTCTCATTTAAGTAGGAATGGTCGAACTTTTTAAGCACGGATTCGAGTAGGCCTTTGGCCTCTTTGAAATCCACAGCCATGCCGGCGGCGGAGAGAGTTTTATAGGCAAATGTCACCTCGATATTCCAATTATGCCCGTGCAGATTCTCGCACTTGCCGCGGTAGTTCCTTAGATTATGCGCGGCGCTGAAATTTGATTTAACCTTTATCTCGTACATATAATACCTAGCCCGCTCTCTTTACGCATTTCATCTCTCTCTTTAAGAAACGTTCGCTTAAACGTATAAAAGGACCCGGCTCATCACTGACAAAAAACTTATGCCTCTTCTTGCCGGGATTTTTATTCAACAGCCCGCTCGCGTCGAGTATCGACTTGGCTTCCTTTGCAACCTCGCCGCCGGAATCGATGAGCGAAACATCTCTGCCCATAAATTTCTTTATAACATCCTTTAGAAGCGGATAATGCGTGCATCCGAGTATCAGCGTGTCTACACCTTTACTCTTCAGGCCTTTTAAATATATCGATGCAACTTCGTAGGTGACCTTCTCGTCGGTCCACCCCTCCTCTACCAGCGGAACGAATAACGGACAGCTTTGGCTGTAAACGGCAATTTTACGGCTTATCTTCTTTACCGCGGCCTCATATGCGCCGGAAATAATAGTGGCATTGGTCCCCACTACGCCTATCCTGTTATTCCTGGTAGATCTCACGGCATTCCTGGCGCCCGGCTCGATAACTCCTATTATGGGTACCCTGAAACAGCGCTTTAAAAAATCGAGGCTTAATGAGGATGCCGTATTACACGCTACCAGGACGAGCTTCACGTTATGCTTCATGAGAAATTCCACATTCTCAACGGAGAACTTTGTAATGGTCTCCTTCGACTTCGTTCCGTAGGGAACGCGCGCCGTATCGCCGAAATATATTATCTCTTCTCCCGGCAGGGCCTTCTCTACTTTACTGAATACGGTCAGCCCGCCCACTCCGGAATCGAATATACCTATAGGCCTGGCATCACTCATAATGTAAATCCTTCAGTCCGTTCATACTTATTCTTATACGCCAATATGCCTTTTGCTATGACATCCGCCATCCTGGCGGCATAATTATCATCTTTTAGTTTCAGCTCTTCAAATTTATTACTTAAGTAACCCACCTCCACAAGGACTGACGGGATCCTCGTAAATTTGATCACATAGAACCGCGCCGTCTTGACCCCTCTGTTGCGCGTGACAAGGCTGTTATCTACAGAACTACATATATCGCCGGCAAGCTGTGCCGACTCGCGCCTGTTCTCGGTAAGCTTCATATCCCATAGGGTCTTATCCAGGCCGCTCGAATGCTCTATGACGGTCCCCTCATCGGTCTTTAATGTCGCGTTTTCAAAGGCCTCCAGGGCCCGGGCGTTATCATCAGTGGCCTCCGATAAGTAATAGCATTCAAATCCATTCATAGCTCTTGAGCGCGAGGCATTTATATGTATGCTGACGAAGAGGTCCGCGCTGCCTGCATTAGCTATCCTTGCTCTTTCGGGAAGGGGGATGAACTCGTCAGAGTCTCTTGTCATTATAACTCTGATCCCGTTGTCTTCGAGCACCCTCTTCAATTTTTTAGCGATGGAGAGAGTCAAGTCCTTCTCTCTGATACCAAGCCGCCTACCTATGGCACCCGGATCCTTGCCGCCATGGCCCGCATCGATGACTATTGTCTTTATAGAATATTTTCCGGGAGCGCGGGGCTCGGGCATCTTTTCAATACCCTT
>Ga0268280_1002364_pt1 | contig 11050 bp, 11 predicted proteins | sample saktaG_9_FD_190139 | JGI IMG/M metagenome (GOLD analysis project Ga0268280, IMG submission 190139) | Saline water microbial communities from Sakinaw Lake, British Columbia, Canada - sak_2011_5_24_40m | ecosystem: Environmental > Aquatic > Non-marine Saline and Alkaline > Saline ...
GATGAGCACACCCGGGTCATTACGGGATTCATGGAGGCCCTCAGAGATCCCGAAAGGTTTCTCCGGGCCGTCGATCTGGCCCATGAAAAGGGGAAATCGGTTGTCCTTTACAAGGTGGGACGTACCACCGCGGCGTCCCGGACAGCGGCCTCGCACACGGGCTCCATGACGGGCTCGGACGAGACCTTCGATGCCCTTTGCCGCGCTCACGGCATCGTCCGGGTGGACAGCCTCGAAGCCATGAACACGACGGCGCTGGCCATCCGCTCCCAGCCGCCCGCCCGCGGAGGCCGGCTCGGCATCTTCTGCTGTTCGGGGGGAGCGGCGGGACTCATAGCCGACCAGATGAGGAACAAAGGTCTAACCGTCGCCCCGGTCGGCCCGGTCTTTGAGCGTGACATGACGGAGATCACGAATTTCGCCCCTCCCCATAATCCGCTCGATATCATCAAAGGTCCTCTCCAATCCTTTGATATCATCACGCGGGCCATGGAACGGTTTGTCCGGGAGGAGGTCTTTGACCAGGTCATCATTCTCATGACCACCATGTACCTTCAGAAAATCGCGCCAAAACTCATGCTGGAAGGACTCAAAGGCAGGCCGGAGAAGCCGGTTCTTTGCTGCTGGCTGGGCGATAAAACCGTCGCTCCTCCGAGCCGCGAGATGAGGGAAGGCGGCATCATTACCTATCAGGATGTGGACTCCTGTCTGGACGCGGCGCGGGCGCTGATGATCCTGGGACGGCACCGGCTTCGGCTGGAGAAGGGCGTGAAATTCAAAAAGCCGCCGGCCGGCGCGCGGACGCGCGCCCTCGCGATCATCGAAGGCCGCGGCGGCCGTCTCGACGAGGTTTCATCCAAAGAGATCATTGCCCTTTATGGAATCCCCGTTCCAAGGGGGCGGCTTGTCCTGACCCTGGCTGAGGCCCGGAAAACGGCCCGGGAATTGGGGTTCCCCGTGGTCCTGAAAGGCATCTCTCCCGATGTTCTTCATAAAACCGAAGCCGGGGCCGTGGCGATCGGGATCCGAAACTTCAAAGAACTCGCGCCGGCCTTTGACCGTGTCTCTCAGGCCGTCAAGTCAAAGGCAGGGGGGGATTCTTTCCGGGGGGTTCTCGTTGAAGAAATGCTCCCTGAACCGGTGGCCGAGGTGATCATCGGAAGCACCTTTGAAGAGCCCTGCTTTCAGAAGATTCTTTTCGGACTGGGAGGAATCTGGGTCGAGGCGATGAAGGATGTGAGCGTTCGGCTGGGGCCGCTGACGAAAGAGGACGCTGAAGAGATGATCGGTGAAATCCGGGGCCGAAAAATTCTGGAAGGATTCAGGGGAAAACCGCCGGCGGATAAAAAGGCCATTCTTGCGGCCCTCATGTCTCTCTCCGCTCTGGTTCATGATCTCCGGGACTGTGTCGGCGAGATCGATATAAATCCGCTTCTGGTTTATCCGGGAGGCGCCGCCGCCGCCGATGCCCTGGTCACGCTCCGGCCGGAATTTAAAATAAAGCAGCGGGGGTCCTCGGCGAGATAATCGCCTGAGTATGCCAGGGCTCTTCCTCTGCATCCGCCGCAGATCCGGTTATAACGGCATTCCCCGCAGGCCCCTTTGAGGGTTTCTTCCCGCCTTCTGAGGTTTTCAAAAACCTCGGATTTTTCGTAGATTTCTCCGAAGGGCCGTTCCTTCACGTTGCCGGCACTCAACTCAACGAAGGGACAGGGCCAGACGTCCCCGTTGGATTTGACATAAACAAAACCCCTCCCGGCCGCGCAGCCGTGAAAGACCTGTTCCGCGAACTTCAGCCTCAGGCCGTTTTTCACCCCCTTTTTTTCCAGTAGGTAGGGCCAGTACTGGGGTCCGGCCACCGGTTCGATGATCGTCTTCATGTCCCGCTGCTTGCGGGCGATGAGCTCGCTCAGGGACTGATTGGCGGTTTTTTTCAGGGTGGCCTTTTCGATTTTTTCTCCTTTTCCGACAGCGACAAGCTGGTACATGAGCATGATCCCCGCATCTTTCCGGTCCACGTAATCCATGAGATCGGAAAGGAAAGGCATGTTGTACTCCATGGCCGTCGTGTTGATTTGCAGCAGGATGCCCGCTTTCTTCGTTGCTTCAATGCCCCTCATGGCGCGTTCATAGGCCTCGGGGTTCTGACGGATCCTGTTGTGGGTCCGGGGATCCGCTGAATCGAGACTGATCGCGTTACATACGACGCCATGGTCCTTCAGCTTCCAGGCCATTTCCTCATCGATGAGGCATCCGTTTGTGGCGATGATGTTGGCGAGCCCGACGGTCTTGGAGTGCCGGAGAAGTTCGAAAATATCCGGCCGGACAAGAGGTTCCCCGCCCGTGAAAACAAGGGTCCGGAAGGCATCCACCCCGGCGATCTGATCGATAAGCCGCTTGCCTTCGTCCGTGGTCAGTTCTTCCGGATCGGCCGTGCTGCCCGAGGCGTGGCAGTGGATGCAGTTCAAGTTGCAGGCAGAGGTGACTTCCCAGACGGGATGCCCCGGATAGCCGATGCAGCCCATGCCGAGAGCGCCGTTGGAAACGGGAATCGATCTCAGGCTGTTCTTCAAAATCCAGTGGGGGATTTTACGCCAGCCGTTGAGATATCCCATGAGAAGCGCGCTTCCCAGTTGTCTGAATAAGAGGGAGGGCGGCCAGAAAAAAGGCTTGACCCGGTTGCCGTTGGAATGACGATTCATGTTCGCGTCTGCAAAGGACATCACACGTAGGCCACGATATAGGAGAAGGTCGTGCCGATATTGATGGCGATGTTCAGCCCGCAGAGCACTTCCAGGGTTCTTTTGTTTTCGTATTTCCTGTTCATGACCATAAGAATAAGAACGGCCGAGAGGGCCATCACGGGCAGAAAGAGATAAAGGGCTTTCGGGGAGACACCCAGCTTCAGCGTGAAAAGCACGGATACCCATGTGAGGACGGCAGCGGTCGAATAGATCAGCGCCCCGCGTTCTATTCCGAGGCGCACCAGCAGGTTTTTCTTTCCCACGGTCTTGTCTGCCATGTAGTCGGGAAACTCATTCAGGAATATGACGTTGAAGATGGTGAAGCCGATGGGAATCCCGATCCAGTGAATCACGGGAGCAATGTGCCCGGCCTGAATGTAGAAGGCTGATGCCACGGGGAGCCAGCCGTAGCAGAAACCGATGAAGATTTCGCCCACGCCTCTGTCCACGAGCCGTATGGGCCGGGTGGAATAAAAGAACCCCGGAAATATTCCGAGGGAACCCAGGAGAATCGTGTAGGGTCCCGTCTGCAGCCCGAATTGGATGTAAATGCCGATCCCCGCTGCCATCACGAAGGTAATGATACTCGTCCAGAGGGCGGTTCGTGGAGACAAGGCGCCGGACTGAAGCACGCGGGATCCCCCGGCAAATCGGTTCCGGTGCATCTGATGGGAAAGGGTGTCTCCTTCATAGTCAAAATATTCACCGGAGTGATAGGTGGACAGCATGATCAGGATCACAGCTGTCATGCCGGCGATAAACACGGGTGCGTTGAAAACGCCTTCCAGTTTCCAGGCCAGAAGGGTTCCAAGGATAAAGGGGAACGCTCCCACGCTGAGAAAGGGGGGTCTTGACAGCTTGATCCATGCCAGGATCTTTTTGACCGTTGCGCCACTTGCCATGAAACTTAAACCTCGCTCAAAGGACGGCGACGTCCTGACCTTTGTTGTTCATATCGGGGGCACTCTACTAACACAAATGGACCGCTTTGTCAAACCGCTCGCCTGCGGAAGGCGGAATGCCAGCCAGTCCGGCGGGTTGTCCGTTTTTCCTTTGTTAAAAATATTTTTTGAATTTTTCTTGCATCGGGGTTTTCTTTGTGTTAGTGAAGAACGTAATTCTCGCGGCTCAGGTCATCAGGCAGCATCATTAGTTATGTCAACATGAACTCAAGACAGTTGGAATGAGTTGTTCTGTCGTATATCCGGAAAATCAAGCAACACGCATCGGGATCGGAGAGGATCCATCATCATGATGGTTTAAATTCATTGCATGAGAAAGGGGGAACAGGAAGTATGACAAAGGCGGAATTGATTGCGGCAATGGCGAATGACGCGGGTATCACCAAGGCGGCAGCCGGGAAGGCATTGGAATCATACATAGCAAATGTTGCCAAGGAGCTCCGAAAGAGCGGCAAGCTGGGTCTGGTTGGATTCGGCACCTTCACCGTCGCCAAGAGAAAAGCGAGAAGCGGCAGGAATCCTCAGACAGGCGACAAAATCAAGATTGCTGCCAAGAAGGTTGTGAAGTTCAAGGCCGGCAAGGCGCTTTCCGACAAAGTAAAATAACACGTCGCTGACCGCGAAGACCCCCGGATTCATTGAGCCCGGGGGTCTTTTTTTGTATTTATCCCCGATCGCGAATCGGGACCATTGAAAAATGCCGCCGGCTTCCTTCGCTCCATTTGCACGGGCGCGGCGCGGCGCCGTCGGATTGACAGTGAAAGGTTATTCTGTTATACATCCGCGGAACCCTGCGGTTTGCTGTTTTTATAGAAAGGATGACGGGAAGCGGAGTCATGGTTTCGAAAAAGCGGATCTTAAGCGGAATGCGTCCCACGGGAAGACTGCACCTGGGCAATCTCCATGGAGCCCTTACAAACTGGGTCGGGCTTCAGAACGAGGGAACGTATGATTGTTTTTATTTTGTCGCTGACTGGCACGCGTTGACAAGCGATTACAGCGACACGGACCGGATCAGTGAGTACTCGCTGGACATGATCGTCGACTGGCTGAGCGTCGGAATCGATCCGGTGAAGAGCACCCTGTTCATTCAATCGAGGATCAAGGAGCACGCCGAACTTTTTGTAATTCTTTCCATGATCACGCCCCTCGCCTGGCTTGAGAGGAATCCGACTTACAAGGAGATGAAGGCGGAGCTGGCCGATAAAGATCTATCGACCTTCGGATTCCTGGGCTACCCGGTGCTCCAGGCGGCCGATATCATCATGTACAAGGCCTATGGGGTTCCCGTGGGTGTGGATCAGCTTCCGCACATCGAACTCACCCGGGAGATCGCGAGGCGTTTCAATTTTCTTTACCGGGAGATTTTTCCCGTGCCGGAACCGCTTCTGACGACGGTTCCAAAGATGCTCGGCATCGACGGGCGGAAGATGAGCAAGTCCTACGAGAATTCCATTTATCTCAGGGACCGCGGTGAAGTATTGAAAGAAAAGGTCGAAAGCATGTTCACCGACCCCCAGCGGATGAGGCGAAAAGACCCGGGGAGACCCGAGGTATGCAACGTTTTCTCCTTCCACGAAATCTACACATCTCCCGAGAGTGTGCGTGAAATAGAAACGGAATGCCGGAAAGCAGGCATCGGCTGCGTGGAGTGCAAGAAACGCCTCTTGCAGGGCGTTCTGGAGGGCATGAGGACGATCCATGAGCGTCAGGACTACTACGACAGGCATATTGATGAAGTCCATGACATCATAGCCGATGGAAACCTCAGGGCGTCCCGCGTGGCCCGCGCGACCATGGAGGAAGTCAGGAATGCCGTCAAGCTATGACCGTGCTAAAACGCGTCGAAGCCATAACGGTGATATTTCCTGACGCCCATATCTGAAGCCTCGCGACTGTATTTATTGAGAATCGCCAATGGGATATGAGATCAAACTGGACATCTTCGAAGGTCCCCTGGATCTGCTGCTCTATCTCATCAGAAAGAACGAGATTGATATCTACAATATTCCCATGGCGGTCATCACCGAACAGTACCTGCAGCATCTTGAAGTTCTAAAGTCCCTCAATCTCGATCTGGCCGGTGAATATCTTGTCATGGCGTCCACACTGATTCATGTCAAATCCAGGATGCTCCTTCCCGTCGAGGCCGACGCCGACGAAAATGGGGAGGAGGATCCCCGCGCGGATCTGGTGAGACAGCTTCTGGAGTATCAGGCATTCAAGGAGGCGGCCCTGACCCTCGACCGCCGCCTGCTGCTTGGGCGGGATGTTTTCAAAAGAGAGGCCTGGCCGGAGCTTGAGAAATCGGGAGAGGAAGAAGAAGATCTTGTCGAACTGAATGTCTTCGAGCTTGTCGCGGCCTTTCAGAGAATGACCGCCAACCTCCGCAAGGAGGATGTCATGGAGATCGAAACGGAAAAAATGTCTCTCTCCGACATGATCCATGAGATCATGGAAAGGCTGGGAGAGAAAAAAGATGTGAGCTTTACGGATTTGCTCGGGGAATCACCGACAAGAAAGCGGGTCATCTATACGCTGCTTGCCTTGTTGGAACTGATGAAAATCCGGCTTATCCGGGCCTTTCAAGCCGGTCCCTTCGGGCCGATAAGGATTTTTCCTGCCGTGGAGGAATGGAATGGAAGACCTCAGGGCGATCATTGAGACGCTTCTTTTTGCTTCGGATACGCCGCTCGGGGTGGACAGGATAAGGGATATCCTGGGTGAAGCGGAGCGGACGGAAATCGCGCAGGTCATTGCCGATCTCAAACGCGAGCATGACGAGAGAAAGGGCGGTTTCCAGCTTTGCGAAGTGGCATCCGGTTATCAGTTCCGGACGAGACCGGATCTGGCGCTGTGGATCAAGAAGATGAGGGGCCTGAAACCCTCCATGCTTTCTCCGGCTGCGCTGGAGACACTTGCGGTCATTGCCTACCGGCAGCCCGTCGTGAAGGCCGATATCGACAGGGTCCGGGGGGTGGACGTGAGCGGCACGCTGAAAGGTCTTCTGGAGAAAAAACTGGTCAGGATGCTGGGGCGCAAGGATGTCCCCGGGAAGCCCATCGTGTACGGTACGTCGAAGAAGTTTCTCGAGGTCTTCAATCTCAAGGATCTGTCGGAACTTCCCACGCTGCGTGAATTGAAGGAACTGCAGGAGTAGGGGGGAGCCTTGCAGGAGCGTCTGCAGAAAATAATAGCCGGGGCGGGCATCGCGTCGCGGAGGTACGCCGAAACACTGATCCGGCAGGGAAGGGTCTCCGTGAACGGCATGGTCGTGACTGAGCTCGGTACGAAAGCGGACGCAGGCAAAGACGACATAAGGGTTGACGGGAAACTCATATCGACGGACGTTTCAAAAGTGTATCTCATGCTGAACAAGCCTCGGGGGTACGTGACGACCCTTAAAGACCCCGAGGGTCGTTCGATTGTCACAGAGCTGCTCCATGGCATCGAGGAAAGAGTTTTCCCTGTGGGGAGGCTGGATTATGATTCCGAGGGTCTTCTCCTCATGACCAACGACGGTGATTTCGCCCAGAAAATGCAGCACCCCCGTTACATGATTCCGAGGACCTATCATGTGAAGGCCCGGGGCAACCTCACGCGGCGGGAACTGAAGGAAATAGAGGACGGAATTGAGCTGGAAGACGGCCTCTTCAAGCCCGTCGCCGTGCACCTGGAGAAGATGAACCCGAAAAGCTCCTGGGTTGTCATGACGATTCACGAGGGGCGCAACAGGGTAATCCGGAGGCTTTTTGACGCGGTCGGACATCCCGTGGCGCGGCTTATCCGTATTTCCCTTGGTGAACTCCGTCTGGGCAAGCTCAAGGAAGGGGAATTCAGAACCCTGAAAAAACAGGAAATAGAACAGCTTCTTTCTTCTTCGGGCAAGCGGTAGCAATCCGTAACTGACTGATATAAAAGAATAATGACGGTTGTGCTTCCGGGGGAGACAAAGAGGCGAGCAAAGGTTATGCTATATGCACAGGATAATTATAAATTTTAGATAAACCAAGCAAAAATTCACTTGACTTTGAGTGGCAAAATGAATAATAGTCAGACCCATTGTTGAACTAACAGTTTGGATATACGCTCGAATTTATCATGTACCGATCACCGCTGGATGCAGGCGCGGCAAAGGAGCAATGACGTCATCCAGAGTGGAATGAGAGTCAACAATTAAAAGGAGAGATGTCATGAATAAGTCTGAATTGATCGAAGCCTTGAGCAAAAAGGAAAACCTGACCGAGAAAAAAGCCATGGACATCGTCAGTCTTGTTTTTGACGGGTTCACCGATGAACTCAAGAAGGGCGGACGGATTGAAATAAGGGGCTTCGGCAGTTTTGTCGTCAGGGCCTACGAATCGTACACGGGGAGAAACCCGAAGACGGGAAACAATATAAGCGTGGCTCCCAAGAGACTGCCCTTTTTCAAGGTCGGCAAAGAGCTCAAGGAAAAGATCAATACATAGACCGCTGCCGCTCTCCAGGGTGAACGTACGGAAGACAATCTTCTGAATGTTCCCTATGAATGCCCGGAAAAGGGATCATGACCGGATGATCCCTTTTTTCATTTCATGACAGGATCCATGGACGACGTTTACAGAGATCAGAAGTCCTCCGCTGTTTCATATATCCATATCATTCTTTTCATCCTGACCTTTGCGACCACCCTGCTTGCCGGTGCCCTTCAGCGGGGCGTCAATCCTATTGACGAGCCGGGCAGGATCTGGCTCGGCCTGCCCTTTTCCTTCACGCTCCTTCTCATCCTGGGGGCCCATGAATTCGGCCATTATTTCGTGTCGCGGCGGCACGGGGTTGAAGTTACCCTTCCGTACTTCATTCCCGCTCCTTCATTCATCGGAACATTCGGCGCGTTCATCAAAATGAAATCCCCCATCATGGACAGAAGAATTCTGCTCGATATCGGCGTGGCAGGACCGCTGGCCGGGATGGTGGTAGCGGTCCCGGCCATACTGATCGGGCTCGTTCTTTCCGAAGTCGGAAAGCCGACGGGAGAGGGAACAGGGATCGCTCTCGGTACGTCCCTCCTCTTTTCTTTTCTCAACTGGGTCGTCCACGGTTCTCTCCCTGATGAAATCAACCTCCTTTTACACCCCGTAGCTTTTTCCGGCTGGATCGGACTTCTCGTCACGTCCCTGAACCTTCTGCCCGTGGGACAGCTCGACGGCGGCCACGTGGCTTATGCGATCCTCGGTCCCAGGCAGCGCGTGGTCGCCCGCGTCATCATCGGCGTTCTTCTCCTGCTGGGTCTTTTCGGCTGGAGCGGATGGCTCGTCTGGGTCGTCCTGCTTTTTTTCCTCGGCATCGACCATCCTCCCGTGGTCTACGAGTGGGTTCCGCTGGACAGGAGAAGGAGAATCATCGGCTGGAGCGCCCTGGCTCTTTTCGCAGCGACATTCACGCCGGTTCCGTTCTAATCAGATCAAGGAGGGAGTGGTTCATGTTCAGCATTTCGAATTTTCCATTTATTGTGAATTTTGTGTTATTTTCAATGGGGCTTTTTTATAAAAGAGCGGCGGGATCGGCATGACGCTGCTCGAAAGGTGGAGTGAGCAACGGGAATGATTCTGGAATTCGTCAATAATCTAAGCGCGCACCTTCATGGTTCCTACCTTTTGGCCTATCCGGCTGTCTACCTGGGAGGGGTTCTTGTCAGTTTCACGCCATGCACGTATCCCGTCATCCCCGTGATCGCCGCCTACAGCGGCGCTTACGGCGGCACCTCAAAAAGCAGGGGCCTGATGCTCTCTTTGTTCTATGTTCTCGGAATGGCCCTCACATACACGATCCTCGGGGGAATGGCCGCCATGACAGGACGGCTCTTTGGAGAAATCCAGTCCAGCCCCTGGACCTATTTATTAGTGGCCAATCTCTTTATTCTCATGGGGCTGTCCATGCTGGATGTGTTTTCCCTTTCCTTTGAGCCATCTTTTGCGGCTAAGTGGATGACGGGAGCCGAAAAAAAAGGAATGGCGGGAAGCTTCCTCGTGGGCGCAGCTTCGGGTTTTGTCATGGGACCCTGCACCGCGCCCGTTTTTGCCGTACTGCTGGCCTACGTCGCCGCGGGACAGAGTCTGTTTTTCGGAATGAGTCTTTTGTTCTTTTTTTCTTTGGGCCTTGGAACGCTTCCGGTGCTTGTCGGCACATTCGCGGGACTGCTCACCGGACTTCCGAAAAGCGGAGAATGGATGGTGAGGATCAAGAAGATCATCGGGTGGATTTTCATCGGCATCGGAGAATATTTTCTGATCTCGGCGGGTAAATTGTGGTTTTGAGGATGAGAATATGTCTGTTCGCGTGAAATGGGCGGCGGGTCTCCTGCTGGCCGGTGCCCTGTTCTGGCTTTTGTACGCGGCTTTTATTTCCAGGCCGACTGTTGAAAAGTCCGCCGGGGGCGTAGCGGGAAGCAGGAGCGTTGCATCTGATTTCGTGCTGAAAGATGTGAGAGGGAAAAACATCCGCCTGAGCCAATACAGAAAACAGGTCGTCCTCCTCGTCTTCATGACCACCTGGTGCAATTACTGCCGGGCGGAGATTCCCTACCTGAAAGATCTTAACGCCCGTTACGGTTCTAAGGGACTGGTCATCCTCAATATTGACATTCAGGAGTCCCGGGAAAAGGCCGCCGCTTACACCGAGAAGTACGACCTCCCATACGATACGCTTTTGGACAGCCAGGGAGATGTGATGCAGCAGTATGGCGTCCATGGTGTTCCCTCCAAAACGCTGATCGACAGGAACGGCCGGATCCTGTGCTGGAACTGCCGTGCCCTTGAGAATCATCTCGCCGATCAGTTCGAAGATAGTGCCCCGAAGGGAGGATAGGGCGGACGGGGGATGTGATGCCGTCCCTCCGGCAAGGTCCCGCGATCGTCCACCCCGCAGATATCTCTTGACAACCCGCTGACAAACCATCAATGTGAACAATCATTCAATTAATGAATCCCCAATCACATTATGAATGGAGGTTCAATCGTGGAAAAAACAAAGCGAAAAGAAAAGGAATTTCAGCTCCGGAGGGCCGAAATCCTGGATGAGGCGGAGAAGATCTTTGCCGCCAAGGGGTTTCACAGCACCACCATGGCGGAGATCGCCCGCACCTCGGGTTTCGCCATCGGAACTCTCTACCAGTTTTTCAAGGGAAAGGAAAACCTTTACGGAACCATGGTCAGCGAGAAGCTCGACCGGATGTATGCCGAAATACGGGAGGCCGTTGCCGGTGGAAAGACGGTCATGGAGAAACTGGAGGCCCTGGTTAGCTCTCATTTCAACTTTGTGGAGAAAAATGCCGATTACTGGAAAATCCTCATCCGGGCGGAGAGC
>Ga0268280_1002367_pt1 | contig 11043 bp, 8 predicted proteins | sample saktaG_9_FD_190139 | JGI IMG/M metagenome (GOLD analysis project Ga0268280, IMG submission 190139) | Saline water microbial communities from Sakinaw Lake, British Columbia, Canada - sak_2011_5_24_40m | ecosystem: Environmental > Aquatic > Non-marine Saline and Alkaline > Saline ...
TTTCTCGATGGCAAAGAAGGGTGGATACGCTTTTTCGGCGACGAGTCGGATGAGTGTCAGCGGCTGGGAAAAATCGGCCTGCGCACAAAACGCGGCCACATCCGGAAACCCCGGTGGCAAAAGATAGTATTCCCCGTCAAACCAGAATGCCTTCATGCTGACCTCCGAAACAATATTCAAACGTACATGCCCAGGACGTTCGCCCGGATTTCAAGATATTCTTCACAGCGCTCGGCGATCGGGGCGGCGATTTCTCCGGACAGGCACATCGCCCGGAATGCTGCCGGTTCCACGAACCGGAACGCGACCGTCTCCGTCGGCTGGAGGATGATGTCGGCCGGCAGCACATCCTTGACGACGGCGAACGTGCGGAAGTGACAGTCGCGGATCGTAAACGCCGCCACGGGCAATAGTTCCGCCGGCGTCACTTGGATGCCGGTTTCCTCCCGCAGTTCGCGGACGGCACCGGTTTTGGCGTCTTCGCCCTTGAGCGCGCTGCCACCGGTGACTTCCCATTGCAGTGGAAACGTCTTTCCCGGTGCGCGTTGCGTGATGAGCATTCTGCCGTCGGGCGTGAGGGTGAGGACTTCCACCACGAGATGATACTGACCCCGGGGAATCCGTTCATCACGGATCAGGGTCCCTTCGAGCAAATTTCCTTCGACGTCATAGACGTCCCACAGTTCCAGCAAGATGGTCACCTCATGCGTACCGGCTTTCAAAGGCGGTGCGTTCTGCCAAGAAATTCCGGCTCTTGTTTCGATTTTACCACAAATCACGATTCAGGACAATGAAAAAACGCCGCCGTTCGGCGACGTTGGAACTGCGCTGGAGCAAGCGAGGGGAATCGAACCCCCATCTTCTGCATGGCAAGCAGATATACTAACCGTTGTATTACACCTGCATCGATCGCGGTTTCATTTTCAGCGCACTTATATTTTACCCAATCGGCCGCGATAATTCAAGCATTTTGTGAAAATATTTATTGCCGCGGGCAAGCCGTGCGCCGCCAAAGGCGGCGTCAAGGCAAGCCGTCTCACATCCGCATGTCGAGATATCCGAACGTGCGGACCTTGTGGTAATGGACGGCGATCATGACGAGGGCGATGACGGCCGTCGTGGTATTGCTGATGAACATCGCATAACCGAGGGCCACCGGGCCGATGTCCAGTGCCAGAAACAGGATCAGGAACGGGACCCGGAGCGCGAAGACGCGGATCGTATTGAGGATGAACGTGACCTTCGTGTTCTTGAAACTGACGAACAGCGCCGCGACGATGGCGATCGTCGACGAAGAGATCATCGAGAATTTCTCATAGCGGAAGATCTGGGTGATGAGCGAAACCAGTTCGGGATTGGCTTCGGTCGTGAACCAGGGGATGACGGCGTCAATCGAAAGGACGAGCAGAATCATGCCGGTGAAGGCGATCAGGATGGCATAGAGGTTGGCGATGCCATAGGTCTGGAATGCCCGTTTGAGCTTCTTTCCACCCAGGTTCTGGCTGGCGACGCTGACGGTCGTCTCCTCGAAGATCGAGGCGATCGCCCCGGGACCGCCGCCGAGGCGCATGGCGATGCCGAAGGCGGCGAGCGCCGTCAGACCGTACCGGGTCGCGAGGCTGTTGACGATGACGCGGCCGAAACTGAAGAGGAACCTTCCGGCGATCACCGGGAGGGAAAGCAAGAGGATCGGCAAAGCATAGCGTTTTCGGATCGTCAGGTCTTCGAGCCGGACGCCGATCGAGTTCTTGCGGCTGAAAACCACGAAGAAGGCAAGCGCCGAAAGCATCCCCTGGGCGAGCAGCGTCGCGAGCGCGACATACGTCGTGCCCAGTCCGAGCGCCAGAACGAAGAGCGCCGACAGGCCGATCTTGACGATCATCGCGGCGATGTTGAGGATGAGGATCATCTTCGTGTTTCCCTTGGCGCGTTCCGTCCCCATGTAGACGGCATTGAAGGCGATCAGTACCGTCGAAGCCATCTGCAGAAGGTAGTAGCCCAGTCCTTCCGTGATGATCGCGTCGGGGGCATTCAGAAGCTTAAGCAGCGGCTGGGCGAAGGCCATTCCAAGCAGTGCGATCGTCACGCTCAGACCGACCGCGAGGACGAGGGTGGCGCCGGCGTGGCGGCGGGCTTCCTCATAGTCGCCGGCGCCATAATGGCGGGCGATGAAGACGGTGCCGCCGGCGGCGATCCCGCCGCCGATCGCCATGATCGTCGCCTTGATGTCGTCGATGAACATGACGGAGGCGACCTGGTCGGTGCCGATGTAGTGGGAGACGAGGAAGATGTCGAAGAATCCATACAGATAATTGAACAGGGCATAGACGGCGAGCGGGGCGGTGATGAAAAGGACGACTTTCCACAAGTCGCCGTTTTGGATGAAATTGCGCCGTCGTTCTTCGTGAAGCGTCAAAGTCGTGGTCGCCATCCGTCGTTCCTTTCCGTCCTGGGACAATCTTCTGCCGTTTTTGAAACGTCGCTTCTATTGTATGCGAAGTCCGATCGGAATTCAACCAAATCGCGGTGAAACCCGGTCTTCTTTTTGGATTCATTCAAAAAGGCGCAGTTTTTCGGAACCGCGCCTCGGGTAACGATCTCGCTTATCGTTCGCGCCAGGCTTCCTTCAGCCAGTGGGCGGCCATTTTCGGCTGCCGGTCGCGCGTGAAGACGCCTTTCTTGTTGCCATCGAACCGGGTGAGTCCCTGTTTCGTCAGAAAGTCGGCGAAATTCCAGACGTGCTCGCCGATCACGAACGGCAGGTCCGAAATTGCATCGTGGTACTCCCGCAGGAATTCGACCTGGAATTCCTCGGAAAAGGCGACGGGGGGCAGCCGGTGCAGCCCGGCGATCGTATCGGCGCCGAATTCGGTGAGCAGAACCGGCTTGCCGAAGCGGTCGTGATACTCCGTCAGTTCCGCCCGCAGGCGGTCGCGGATGACACTAAGGTCGGCGAAGTCCGTATACCAGCCGATGTAGCGGTTGAGGCCGATCACGTCGGCGAAGGCAGCCACCTTGTTGGCTTCGGCGCCGACGGTTTCGACGATCATGAGCGGCAGGTCCGTGAGCGCGCGGGCATGGTCAAATACGCGTTTGAAATAGGCTGTCGCTCCGCTCTCCTGACAGTTGGCTTCGTTGGCGACCGAAATCATCACAACCGACGGGTGATTCTTGTCGCGGGCGATGAGTTCGGTGAGTTGTGCCTGATGGGTCGCCAGGGTGGCGTCGTCGACGGTTCCGGGAACGAATACCGGCCGTGGGCTCCAGAAGTTGAGCCCGACCGCCGGAATCTCGTCGATGACGAGGATGCCGAACCGGTCGGCGAGATCATACATTTCCTCGGCATAGGGGTAATGGCTGGTCCGGAACGAATTGGCGTTGATCCAACGCAGAAGCGCGAAGTCGCGGACGTTCAGGGCGGCAAAGCTGCCCTTCCCGACGGTGACGTGATCCTCGTGCATCCCGAAACCCTGGAAACGGACGGGCTTGCCGTTCAGGAGAAAAAGGTCCTTCTTCACTTCGAGGTCGCGGATGCCGAAGCGCTGTTCATAGGCATCGGCATCGGTCTGAACGTGAAGTGTATAGAGATTTCCCTGGCCGATGTCCCACAACTGCGGACGTTCGATGAAGAGCGATCCGCTTTTCCCCGCACCCTGGGCGACGACGACCCCCTGCGGATCGCAGACCGTCACGCGGACGGCTTCGGCTGCGGAATCGATATCGTAGTCCACCGTCGACCGGCCTTCATGGCCGTTCGTCCGGATGGTGATGTCGCGGATCGGCTGTAAGGGTAACGAATAAAGGAGGACATCGCGGTGGATGCCGGTTTCATTGGCGAAATCGTGATTGATGCGCTGTTTTTCCCCGCCGTTTTCCATCACGGTTTCACCGATCGGCAGCGTCGTGAAATCAAGACGATTGTCAAGGACGACGGAAATCCGGACGTTCGGACGGGTGACGACCGCCACCGGAATCTCCAGATCGATCGGCAGGAACCCGCCCGTATGTTTGCCAAGCAGTTTGCCGTCGGCGTACACGGCGGCGCGGTTCCCCGCGGCGCCGATCCGAAGCCGGGTCGTTCCGGATTGGAATGAGACCGGCAGCGCGACGGTCGTCTCGTAGCAGACGCAGCCGACATGATCACGGATGGCGGCTTCGGTGAAGAGTTCGTTGTAGCTGGCGGGAACGCCGATCGGCATCGGTTTCGCCAGGGGATGGACGGGAACATAATCGTTTGCGACCCGTTGGAAATTCCAGATGCCGTTCAGGGAAAGGACGGTGCGATGGCGGTTGGTAACGGGATATAACATGGTTTCCTCGCTTGTTATGACGTCGTGACGCCACCATCATATCACAAAGACGCCGTTTCTTCAATGCGTCCGGTGACGTCCACGCTTTTGGCAGAGCATGAAAAAGACGCGAGCAAACTCGCGTCTTCGGTATCGGTTCGATCCGGAGTGATTGGTCCTCTGAACCAAAACGGCTTCTAGATCGATTCGACTTCGTAGCGGTAGTGGTTCTTCCCGTTGTTCTTGACCTGGTACATGACTTCGTCGGCTTTGCGGATGAGATTGTCGGCGACCGTGGCGCGGATGATGCCGATCGATACCGACGGACACGTGGCACAGCCCGGCAGGTAGATCTTCCGCGTCCGTTCGAGGATTTCGCCGGCGATCCGGCGGATTTCGTCTTCGGTCGCGAAAAACATGCCGACAAACTCGTCGCCGCCCATCCGGTAAAACAGGCTGTAATGCCGATGAAAGCTTTTCAGGATGGTAGCGAATTCGCGGAGGAACAGGTCGCCTTGAACATGGCCATAGCGGTCGTTGACGATTTTGAAATCATCGAGGTCCAGATAGAGAACATGGAAATCGGCGAAATGGCTGCGTAGTCCATAATGGTAATCGAGGGAGTACTTGTTGAACAGCCCGGTCAGGGCGTCCCGGTGCGATTTTTCAAAATTCAGTTCCTCGGCGACCATGATGTCGGTCAGGTTGGTGATGAAGATGGAACGGACCCCCTGATGGCCGAGGATATCATTGATGAGGATGTTGATCCAGAAACGGCGGGTGCCGAAGCAGATCGGGAACGTGACGGTGATTTCCCCCGCCGGTGCCTTCAAAAGCTTCGTGATCTGTTCGCGGTACTCGTTCCGGCCGGCGACTTCGGCGTACTTGTTGGCTTCGTCAAAGTGGTCCAGGATCGTTTCCAGATCGATTTCATCGACATCGTCGAATCCGATGTTTGTCAGACTCCCCGATACCAGCCGCATCACGAGATGATCGGGATCCAGCGATTCGGTATAGAGAAAAATGCGATTCGGGCTGCCGAGAAGGATGTCGGCGATGATATCGATGCCGCGTTGTTCCTGCAGTTCCGCGGCAATCCGGAGAAACCGTTCATTGGGCAATCCGATCACGACCTTTGGCGTTCTTCTCTCATTATATTACTTTTCGCAAGTAAATGCAATCCGCCATGGATAAAGCGCCCGGACGACCCGTTCAGATCATCTGATATCGAAAAATCGTGCCCCGGTTTACCCTCGCGACGATTTGGAGTATAATACAGCCATCTAATGGTAGAAAAGGAGTTTCCTATGGATAAAAAGGTCAAGAACGTCGATCTGCTGAAAAAACTCGTGAAGAAGAGCGACCTCCAGACGATTCAGAGTCAGGAAGAGGCGATGCATCTTCTGCTCGATGCGAAAGTATCGGAAAACATCAATCAGATCAATCAGGAACATTTATCCGTCGGCGAGCGGGTCTCCGACCGCGTCGCCACCGTCGCCGGCAGCTGGCGGTTCATCATCACGTTCCTCGTGATCCTGGTCCTCTGGATCATCGCCAACTCGATCAGGATGACGACATCGATCGATCCCTTCCCCTTCATACTCCTGAATCTGATCCTCTCCTGCATCGCCGCCCTCCAGGCGCCGATCATCATGATGAGTCAGAACCGTCAGGATGCGAAGGACCGGCTCCGTTCCGAAAACGACTACAAGGTCGATCTGAAGACGGAACTGATCCTCGAGGATCTGCATCAGAAGATTGACACGATGCTGCTGAATCAGATCGATCTGAAGAACAAGATCGCCGAACTGACGAAGCAAGTGAAGAATGTCTGAAATCTCCCGATCGCAGTCAGTCTGCCTGACGACGATCGGGAGATTGTTTTGTCGATCTGACCGGTGGGTGGTACCTCTGGACGGTTTCGCGGCCGATAACCAGGCCGATCTCCCATATCGGTTCGCCGCAGTCTTTTGCGGAAAACAGAAAAAAGACGTCCTCGGAAGGACGTCGTTTCATGTGGTTCTGCGGGGGTGTTCCCGCCGTTGATTCAGGGCTCACTGAACGTCCTTGCCGGCCATCAGCGTCAGCTTCTGGATCTGCTCCTTGGAACCGACGACGATCAGATGATCATGGATCTGCAGTTCTTCATCGGCTTTCGGATTGAAGATGAACTCGTCGTTGTTCCGGCGGATCGCCAGCACGATGAGTCCGGCCTTTTCCGAAATCTTGGTGTTGCGGAGCCGATTGCCGATGAGTTCGGAAGCATCGCGGATTTCCACTTCTTCCATGTCGATCGAGACGTTCTTGGTGTCGATGATGTTGTCGACGAAGAACTGGATGTTGGGATTGAGCATCAGATTGGCCATCTTCTTGCCGCCGATTTCATCGGGGCTGACGATATAGTCGGCGCCGGCGCGGATCAGTTTCTTGCGCGACTGCTCTTCATGGCAGCGGGCGATGATGTGCAGTTCCGGATTCAGGACCCGGGCGGTCAGGACGACGAAGACGTTGTCCGCATCCTTGGAAAGCGTCGTGATCAGCCCTTTGGCTGACAGAAGTCCCGCTTTCAGCAGTGCATCTTCGAAGGTGGCGTCTTCCATGATATACTTTACGTTCAGTTCCTTGAGGATTTCGACGACTTCCGGATCCTTTTCGATGACGACGAACTGGGCGTTCTTCTTGGTGAGTTCCTTGACGACGTGGATGCCCGACTCGCCGGCGCCGCAGATGATGATGTGCTGTTTCATCTTCTCGATTTCCTTGATCATCTTTTTCTTCCTCCAGGATTCATTGATGTTGCCTTCGCTGAGAAAATTGAATACGGACGATAAAATGTAGCCGACGAGACTGATGCTGACGAGAATGACGACGATGGAATAGATCTTCCCGAGGGTGTTCATGTCCGCCACTTCTTTATAGCCGACCGTCGAGATGGTGATGATGGTCATATAGAGGGCATCGATATAACTGACGTCCAGGATCAGCATGTATCCGATCGAAGTACTGGTGATCATCAATAGGATGATGCCGAGCCATAACAGGATTTTCTTCTTATTCATAGGGACCTCTCGGAATGAGTCTTGCCAAATGCCAAATGATGCGGACGGGATCAACCGGCCAAGCCAAACGTCTCGTCGTACCTTGGCAGTTTCGGAAGGATATCATTATATTTATATTACCACCGTTTCCGCCGGATGCAAAGGCCTATCGCCAAATCCGTATCGATTCAACGCCCGAATGACCTGATCGGAAGTTTGCATTCATCGCCCGGATTTGGTATCATAGAATGTAGATTCAAGGAAAGACGCAAATCAAAGAAAAGGCGGTATCACGACCATGGACGATTCCGGACAGAAACATCAGCGGCGCATCCGCTACAAGGGTACCCATCCGACGGCGTTTGCGGAAAAATACAAGGAACTGGATCCCGATAACTATGCGGAAACGATCGAAAGAGTTCAGAAGAAGGGCAATACGCCCGCCGGAACGCACCGGCCGATCTGCGTCCAGGAAATCCTGGAAATCCTGCAGATCGAAAGCGGACAGACCGGACTGGACGCCACCCTCGGCTATGGCGGCCATGCCCAGGCGATGCTTGAGCGGCTGGCCCCCGAAGGCCATCTTTTCGCCATCGATGCCGATCCGATCGAACTGCCGCGCACGGAAGAACGGCTGCGCAAGCTCGGTTATGGTCCCGAGATCCTTTCTGTCCGGGCGATGAACTTCGCCGACGTCGATCAGCTCGCAACTGAAACGGGTCCCTTCCAGTTCGTACTGGCGGATCTTGGCGTTTCCTCGATGCAGATCGACAATCCAATACGGGGCTTTTCCTACAAGACGGACGGGCCGCTGGACCTGCGGATGAATCCGCAGAAAGGGCTTCCGGCCGCGTATCGACTACGCGGGATGTCCGAGGAAGAAATCGAAGGCATGTTGGTCGCCAACGCCGACGAGCCCCACGCCGCCGCAATCGCCGCCGCCATCATTTTCCAGTACCGGCAGGGCAAAGACATCGCGACGACTTCAGAACTTCGAAACGTCATCCGCGACGCTCTTGCCAGCCTGCCGAAAAACGAGCGGGAAGCGGAAATCAGGAAATCCTGTCAGCGATCCTTCCAGGCGCTGCGGGTCGACGTCAATCACGAGTACGAGGCGCTGTACGCCTTCCTGGAAAAACTCCCCGCCATCCTCGCACCCGGCGGACGCGTCGGCATCCTCTCTTTCCATTCCGGGGAAGACCGCCTCGTCAAGAAGTCCTTTCAGCAGTATTTCAAAGACGGTGTGTATCAGGAAATCGCGCCTGCCGTGATCCGTCCTTCCCTGGAAGAACAGAGTGCCAACCTCCGGGCCGGTTCGGCGAAGCTCCGCTGGGCCATCCGGTCTTGACGGAAGAATATTCAAAGGGTCGCCCGCGTTTCCGGCATTTCTGCGGATTTGCTGGCGACCCTTATTTCTGATTCGAATGCCAAAAAGACGTGTACTGAAATTCTTACCGGCCGGAAGCGGCTTTTTTTGTTTACCGTCCGGTTCCGTCATTCATCCCTTGCGGGTCGATTCCCGGACGACGAGTTCGACGGGAATGCGGAAGACCGTGGTTTCCTTGCCGTCGCCGTTTTCCATGTAGTCGATCAAAAGGCGGGCGGAGGTTTCGCCGATCGCCTGCTTGTCCTGACGGATCGTCGTCAGCGGCGGAGCGAACATTCGCGCGAAGTTGATGTCGTCGAAGCCGATGACCGAAATGTCCTCAGGAACGCGGATGCCCCGGTGCTGCAGCGCGTGGATGAGGCCGAAGGCAAGATCGTCCGACTGGGCGATCACCGCCTGCGGCTTCTTCGCAAGCATATCCATCCACTCCGATGTTGCATGAAAGCCGGACGTGTATCCAAATCCCGGCGACTCCTTGATCCACTCGGGGTGGATTGGGATGCCGTGCTCGTTCATCAGGTCGTAAAAGGCAACGAGACGATCGATGAACGCGCGCGACGTCTGCGGCCCGGCGAGAACGCCGATGTCGCGGATGCCCTGGGAAAGCAGATACTCAAAGGCAAGGCGGATGCCCTGACGGTCGTCGCTCAGGACCGAATGCATCCCGGCGATGATGATGTCTGACGAAACGCACGGCAGGTCGCTCTTCACCAGTTCCTGGATGGAGGTGTTGTTGATATTGCCCGAGACGATGAAGACGCCGTTGACCTTCTTGTTGCGGCACCAGTCGAGATAACTCATCTCATGTTCGCCGATCTTGCTCGTGATGAACACGATTTCGTAGCCTTCCTTCTCGACATAGGTCTTGAAGGTCTGGATGACGCTACCGAAGAACGGATGTTCGAGACCGACGAGCGAAATGTCCGAAAAAATCACGCCGATCGTGTAGCTGAAGCGCGACTTGAGGATGCGGGCGCTCGCTTCGGCGACGAAGCCGGTTTCCTTCACGTATCTAAGAACCCGTTCGCGGGTCGCGGCGCTGATCGTACCGGAATTGTTGAGAATCTTCGAGATGGTTCCCGGTGATAGGCCCATTTCCTGAGCGATGTCATAAATCGTTTTACGCATAAGGGTCTTCTTTCATGGATGATCCGAGGATGAAAATCTAGTCTATTCTATTATATTGTATTTCGCATCATAAAGAAAGCGAGTCTTGAATCGGCTCGCTTTCCCCTGAGCCGCACGGAGGGCATCCCAGGAGGAGGATGCCGTTTCGTGCTTCGATCATAAGACCGGGTCGGTAACGGTGACGGTACGGTTATAGACCGTCTCGTTGCCGTAGATGTCGGTGACCGTGTAGGTGAGGGTATAGATGCCGGCGACGCTGATGTCGACGTTGTAGAGTCCCGTCGCTGGGACGTACGTGACCGTCGCGTTCGTGCTCGTGACGACGATGATCGGTTTTTTCGCCGCATCGCCATACTTCACGCCGGTGAGGGCGTTGTACGCTGTTGCGCTCGTCGTCAAAGCCGTATCCGGCGCAAAGATGACCGGGGCGTCAGTATCGACCGCATAGCCGATGAGGCGCAGTTGGACGTCATCAAAATAGATGGTCGTCGCCGCGCTCCGTTCCGGCATCAACGGGTCGATGAGACCCAGGAAGAAGCCGAACTTCACGTCCGGATGCGTCTGCAGTTTATTGTAGAGGACCAGTTCGTAGGTCGCCCATTCGGTCGTGATCGGGACGATGTGATACGAGAGCACCGCCCAGTTCGTCGTTTCCTCGAACGAGACGCGGATGTCTCTTGCCACATCCGCCTTCGCCCGGAACGTCAGGATGTACATTGATCCCGCCGGTGACATGAAACCGTTTCTCTGGAAGAACTGGATGCTGTGGGGATTGCTGCCGACGGTGAGCACGTTGATGCAGACCGCGCCGTCGACGAACGTCGCCGGGCTGAAGGTGCCGGCCACGGTTCCGCCCGATTTGAGCGTCCAGCCGGGGTTGGCGTCGAGGTTCGTGATCGCCGCTTCGAGGCTGAAGTCGCCATCGGTGAAGACGATGTTGCAGGCTGCCGCTTCCGCTGCGGTGATGACCGTGACGGTGCGGGTCAGGCTGAGCGTGTTGCCGGAAGCGTCGGTGAGCGAATATTCGACGGTGTAGACGCCAGGCACGGCCGGATTGACGGTATTGGCCACGACGACGATGTTGGCCGCCGTCAGAACCTTATCATAATGGTCGTACACGCGAAGATCCCGGAGCGGGTCAAAGGCAGTGCCCTCGACGAGGTAGTAGTCCATAGCGCCCCAGATCTGCGGAGCTGTCGTA
>Ga0268280_1002368_pt1 | contig 11042 bp, 9 predicted proteins | sample saktaG_9_FD_190139 | JGI IMG/M metagenome (GOLD analysis project Ga0268280, IMG submission 190139) | Saline water microbial communities from Sakinaw Lake, British Columbia, Canada - sak_2011_5_24_40m | ecosystem: Environmental > Aquatic > Non-marine Saline and Alkaline > Saline ...
CCACAATTTGTGCAGAATTTTTCAGTATCTCCTAAACTGGCTTGACACCCTGGGCAATTGGTTAAAGGTATTTTCATTTCTCCTCCACATTGAGGGCAGAATTTTTGGTCTATATCCCCACCACGACCACATTTAGAACATTTTGGTGGAATTTTTTTTCTTTCAATTACTGCTTTATACCCTTTTTTTCCAGAAACTAAAAGAGAATATGCATCTGCTATTGCATCTCCGTCTTGTAAACTTGTTAAATCAATACAACTCCCCATCTTTTTCTCCTTTTTTATAACCTCTTATAAATTTAAATAAATTAAGATGTTTTTAAACTTTTTTATACTACTTTGCAATATAGTTTTTATTTTTATTCTACTTGTTTAGGTTATTATTGTGGTTTTTTGAGCTTAGTAATATTTTTAAACGCCACAAACTTGGTTTGAAAATGTAGAAACCTTTGCGGGGGTTCCGGAGTGGTCAAACGGGTGGGACTTAAGATCCCATGGCTTATGCCTTCGGAGGTTCGAGTCCTCCCTCCCGCATTTAATTAAGGCACACTAATTTTGATACGCTTCTTCCCGATTCTTTTTTAGTGTAACTCCGTAGTTACTACACAATACAAAGATTTATAAACTATAATTATTACTCAATAATAACAATCATAAATCATAATTACAAACCCTATGATTGGGAAAGAGTTCTGGTGTGTTAGTAAAAATAAAGTCAATAAAAAATTTAGAAAAAATAAAAATGACAAAAACAAAATCACGTACTTTTAAAAGAACACTTTTAAGTTTGCTTGCTGCTTCTGCACTTGCTGGTGGTTGTGCTACTCCTAATAGTATTAAAGAAAGAAGATACTTGGGCGAACAAGGAAAATTAGATAATGATACCTATACAAGAGTTACTGCTAATGAACGAGGAGCAATGGTTCGTGCAGGTATAACTGTTAAATTTAATAATCTTAAAGAACTTAGGGAAGGTACAGCAAGTGCTCTAACTGCATTTGGTTATGGATTCTTTAGACCTTTTTATGGAGAATTTTGGAGACCAAGCCAACCGGGCAAATTAGAATATTCTGGATTAGCTATTTTAAATAAAGCCGGTTATAAAGAAGGAATGCAAGCTCAAACAGTAGGAGAATGGACAAGATATATCGCATTAATCGCTGGCGGAATTTTAGCAAGTAGGGGTAGTAATGGTGGTTCTGATAATGATGCTGCAATTCCTGCTTCTGATTATAGCTCAGGATATAATGGAAGTTCATCTGGAAATACTCCTTATACTCCTCCAATACCACCAACACCTCCAACACCACCTGCACAAGGAGATGGAACTGGGGGTCCTGCAGGAAATTAATAAAATGGAAACAAAAAAATTAATAATGTTTTTAGGAATTTTTGTTGTAGCTTTGCTTGCTTTAAATTTCTTAAGTGCTGAAGCAGTTGTAAATTATAGTGTTTTTACAGGTTTAATTCAAAATAATGGAGATTTAACAATAAGTGTAACTCCTGTTAGCAATTTTGATTATGTTGGTTATGTTTGTTTAGATGCAAGCTGTGCTACTATTGGAGCCCAGGTTCCAGGTTTGACAGGCCATAGTAATACTAATACACTAACTGCTGTTTTTCCTACTACTCTAATGAATAACAATGGTTATACTATATATGTATACAAACAAGGTTACATTGGTTGGATTCAAAAGAATATGGTAAGATACGGTAATTCTAACTTAGTTTCTTCAACTAATTTTTATCTATCTAAAAAATTAAATGGTTATGCTCCTATTAATAACTTAAGTGTTAAAAGAGAAACAGAGCAGTACAAACCTTTTGAAGTAAATGTAAGTTTAGATATTGATTCAAGCACTTATTCAGCTATTCAGAAGAACTTTATTTCAGGTATTCCTTTAAATGAAGATGTTCAAACTTCTGTGAGAATGGATGTAATCAATTCAAGCAATTCGGTTATTTATACTCAAACACAAAACATTAACATAAATTATTCTGGAACTTATCAAGTTCATTTTGATTATCCTGGATTTAGTCAAACAGGAAATTATACAATAAAAGTTACAACAAATGTGCCTGATGCTAAGATACTTAATTCTCAAGAAATGTATGCTCAAGCAAATATTGTTGTTGTGCCTCAAAATCTTTATAATCATAGCTACAGTATAATCAATAATTTTGTTTATGTTCCAACTTTTGCAAACGTTAACCAAACAGTTAATTTTAGTTTAGATGCTTTATCTTATTATATGGATAATAATGGTTTCGTATTTAACAAAGATACTAATGTTAATGTTTCAATTTACCAAAATTCAAATTTAATTTCAAATAAAAATTATGTTCTTGTTGTTCCTAATATACATTTAGTTTTTAATCATACATTTAATCAATCAGGAACATATACTATTGTTGCTAGTGCTTTGCCTGTTAATCCAATGGGTACTGTTTCAGGTGCAAGTCAATCATTGATACTTAATATTAATAGTGCTAGTAATCAAACTAATCAAACAAATTCAACTGTTCCAGCAATAACAATTAATACCCCTGTTAATGGCAATACCTATAATACTTCTGCACTTACTCTTAGTGTTTCAAGTAATCAAATTGTTAATTGGATTTATAGCCTAAATGGAGTAAACACTTCAGCAGGACAATCTAATTGGTTTATAACTACTTTCACAGCACAAGAAGGAGCAAATACGATTAGAGTTTATGGTAGTAATGTTAATGGAACCGGTTTAAGTGCAGTAAGTTTTAAAGTTGACTTGGGCGGGAATAATAATAAAAAAGTATCTAATCAGGCTTGCTCAAATTTATCTCTTGAAAGTTATGCTCTTAGTAATCAGACAATTATTTTAAATACAAAACCTGCATTGGGCAATCAATTCAATCTAAAGCTTTGGCTTTATTGGTTAATTATAGTTATACTTATTTTGCTTATTGTAATTGTAATTATTTATCTAGTAAGGGCTGGATAATTAGTTAAGATGCAAACACAAACTCAACCCTTGTTAGTTCGAGATTTAAAAACAAACCCTTCTACTTCTACACAATCTAACTCTGTTATTGATTGGTCTTGTGTTGAAGAAGATTTTTTGGTTGGAATAAGGCCTTCTGAAACATCACCCCATGATAAACTAAAACCTAATTGTATTAGTATGCTTTTAATAGATGTTATGAGTTTAGAAGTTAATGGGCTTTTTTTAGAGAGATTATCTGCTGCTTGTCCTATGGGCGTACCCATACAGAGCCGATTAGAGTACACAGCCGGCCATTTTCTTTATTTTTTTGATAGATTTAATTATCAACCTGAAGTTGTTGAGGTTATTAAAGAAATTTGCGAAACTTATGAAAATAAATAATATTAGGCTTATATTAAGATGAAAAGAATTTTTGTCTTAGATTCTCATCCAAATAAAGAAATACATGAGACTTCTTTTATTGTGGCTTGTCATAAACAGGGGTTAACTCTTGGAAAAGATTTAGAGGTAGTTATTTCAGAAGAACCTGCTAGTTTTTTAAAACATTTACCAGAAGGATACGATTGTTATGTTTTACATCCGAGTGATACAAGTGAAGAAGCAATTACTGAACTAAGGGAAAGGCAACCCGGATGTAGTGTTGTGGCTTTGCGGGGTGGTGCATTCGAATTGGGAATTCAAAATAGACAAACCTATGATGTAATTTATCCCCTTTTTGGGTCTCGTGAATGCGAATCAATTATTACTGCTCTTACCTTGAACCCATAATTTTATATATTCACTTTTACTATCATATTCGTGCAGACTAGGCCGGCAGTGTAGCTCTCTGCCATTTGTTAGCGAGCTTTAGACAGGCTGTAAGAAGGCAAGTGAGATTAGGGTTAAGAAGCCCTTGGATGGACGTTGACGTTTCGTCCTTCTGGATCTTACTTGTGCGAAATGGGTCAGACCTTGATCGGAGCAGCCCTAAACATGAGTGTAGGTGCTTGAAGGGTCGCGAGATAGAGAAAATTCAAGGATAAACTTCTTAATTCTTTTTAGGCAAACCTTTGAGTCTGCACGCTAATATTCTTGGTGCTTTAAAGTTGGTTTATTGGGCCAAATTAATAGAAACATTTAAATAGTTAATTTATATCATTTTAGTAAATAAACTACTAAAAATGAATAAAAATGCAATTAAGTAAAAATGAAGAAAAAGCATATGTTTTATTGAGAAAGAATAAATTGCAGGTCTTTAAAACTAAAGATGTTTCTTTGCTTTTGAATATTAATAAGACTAAAACATATAACCTAATTAAGGCATTGAAAAATAAAAAAGTTATTGAAGCTTTTTCTTCAGGTATTTATTCTTTTAAGGATATTGATGATTTTGTTGTAGGGGCATATCTAAACTGGCCTTCTTATGTTAGTTTTTTATCGGCTTTGAATTATTATGGTTTTAGTGATAATTGGCCTAAAAAGATAACCTATGTTTCTACAAAATATAAAAAACATGAGAGATTTGAATATGTTTGTTTATCCAATAAAAGATTTTTCGGTTATCGGAAAGAGGGCAATATAATTTTAGCTGAAAAAGAAAAAGCTTTTGTTGATTCTTTATTATTTCCAAAATATTCGGGCGGTATTAAAGAGATTTCTCGATTATTAAATGAGAATTTTGATATTTTAGATATAGATAGGCTTATAGATTATTCCTTTAAAATTGAAAGTAAAATGGTTTTAAGAAGACTGGGGTTTATTCTTGAAGCTAAATTAAATAAACAGCAGATAAAATTGCTCTTAGGTAAAATTGGAAGGGGTGTTGGTTTTTTGGACCCCGCCCTTAGAACAAGAAAGAATTTAAATAATAAATGGCTGCTTTATACTAATTTAGAATGATATCAAAAGAGGAATTAATAGATTTAAAACAAAGAAGAAAGATTAGTTTATATTACTTGGAGAAAGAATACTTGCAGTATATTTTTCTTAATGCAATTTCAAAATATGGTAATTCTGTTGTTTTTAAGGGTGGAACTTGTTTAAGAGTATGTTATGGTTTAGAGCGGGCTTCAGAAGATTTGGATTTTAATAGTTCTTTAGGTGTTGCTAAACTAAAAGAGATTATAATAAATTGCTTGAAGAACTTTAGTTTGTTGGGAATAGAATCTTTTTCATTGAAAGAAAAGGAATTTCAAGGTAACATCCGTTTTGAAATTAAATTTAGAGGCCCATTGTATAATGGAAAACCAAATTCCGCAAATAATTTAAAAATAGATTTTAATAAGAATAAAGTTTTTTTTAAGAGTGTTAGGGTGGTTCCACAAATATTCTCTGATGTTCCATTATTTACTATTGTTGTTTTGGCTGAAAAAGAAATATTGGCAGAGAAGGTTAGGGCAATAGCAAATAGAAAGCAATCTCGTGATTTATACGATTTATGGATTTTAATTAATAAGGGTGTAGAAATTGATAAAGAACTGATAAAGAATAAAATGAAGGAAGAAAAAGTGGATATTAAAAAAATTGATTTGCTTTCTAAGCAGGCTTATGAAACAGACCTGATGAATTTAATAGATTATGTTCCTGAATATGAACAAGTAAAAAACGAGATTCTTGCATTTTTAGATAACTTAAAAGATAAATAAATTTCATATAAAAATTGGAAGAGGTAGATTTAACTTAAATATTTTATGATATGATTTTATAGCAATTCTTTTAAACTTGTTTTCAAAAGGTTTATAAACTATTGTATCTAAATAGATACATATGTATCTAAAAAGAAACAAGGAGCTTGATGTAATTTCTCTTTATAGTGGAAACTATAAAAATGAGTTTTATTTGAGGCAGATAAGTAAACTTACAAAATTGCCTTTAAAAACTTGCCAAAATATTCTTGCTTTTCTTGAAAAAGAAAGAGTACTAAAAGGAAAATTAGACGGCAAGAATAAGTATTTTAGTTTAAATACCGAAAACATTAAGACAAAATCGTATATATTAAGGGCTGAAATTAAAAAAACAGAAGATTTTTTAGAGAAATATCCTCTTTTTAATAGTTTTTTAAAATCAATTGTGAGTAATGATTTAATAGTTTTGTTTGGAAGTTTTGCTAAGAGGGGAGCTGATAAGGACTCTGATGTTGATTTGCTTGTAATCTCAGGTGATGAAAAAATATCTTCTCATTTATTGCCTTTTAAGGTTCACAAGACTGTTTTAACAGAACAATTATTTAGGAAGGCAATATTGGAAAAAGAAACCCTAATAAAAGAGATAGAAGAAAACCACATAATTTTAAATAATCATTCTTCTTATGTAAATTTAATGTGGGCACATTATGGATAGCAAAAAAGTAAAGTGGTGTTTTAGTCTTAAAGATGGTTTGAAAATTAAAGAGCCAAATGAGAGGCTCTCCAAGTCTTATTTAGAACAATCTAAATCTTCTTTATTAAAAGCAGAAAGGGATTTGATTGAGAAAGATTTTCTTTGGGCTACTGTAACCTTATATTACGCAGAATATTATGCTCTTTATTCATTTCTTCAGAGAATTGGGATTAAATGTGAAAATCATTCTTGTTCTATTTTATTAACCTCTTTTTTGCTTGGAGAAGAAAATACAAAAATTATAAATGAACATAAAGATAAAAGAATTGATGCTCAATATTATATGAAGGTTGGTCAAGAAGATAAAATTATAGAGATGTTAAAAGAAGCCAAGGAGTTTGTTTCTAGTTTTGATAATATTGTTTCTAAAATAAATGAACAAGAAGTAAATTCTTATCTTGAAAAGATTAAACAATTACAATGAAGTTTAAACAATTATTTTTTAGTTTATTAGTTCTTTTTTCTATTTTCTTTTCTTGCTTTGCGTTTAGTTTTGTTAATGCAGGAACACTTCAAGTAACTACTGAACATCCTTTTCTTGTTAATGGCGAATGGATTCCTGCATCACAACTCGAGGTTGGAGATGTTTTGCAAACAATTGATGGTCAAGAGGTCAGAATAAAAAGTATTGTTGAGCATTCTAGCGAGGATAATTTTAGTGTTTATAATTTAGAAGCTTCAGAGTATTCGAATTTTGTTGTTAATTCTGGTGATGGTTTGGATGTAATTGTGCATAATAGTGGGAGAATAAAGGTCTTAGAAACCTTTGATCCAGAATATTTTGATTACCTTAGGGATAAATCTAGTTTTTTTGATGCTAGAAGATATGAAAGTTTTATGCTCCAAAAATTGCGAGCTCAAAAACCTACAAGTTCTAAATTACAATCTTTTTTTGTACCGGGAGCAGAAAGAAAAGTTTATTGGTATTATACGGATGCACTTAATATCCCAAAAATAATGGATGATAAATATATTTTACCCACATTGCACAGGAACGGGGTTTATGTAACTACTACAGATCCTTCTTCTTTATATCAGGGGTTTGTCGATACTCATGGTATGGCTAAATTGTATAGGCAGGGGCGATTAGTTGGAATTCCTTTAGAATTGCCGGCTGGAGCAGTTAGAAAAGAAACCTCCACTTCCACCTGGATTTACACGGCTTCAAAACCTCCGCCTGGCGCTTTTAGAAATACTTTTGATGTTTGGTTTATAGACCATACTAGAAATAGGGGATTTAATTTTGAGGGGTTGGATGTTGGTAATTTAAATCCTGTTAAGATTACAGAGTTAAAATCAGTTCCATTAGTAATTGAAGATAGATGGCCACGTTAATTATTAAACAAATATTTATAAACCCAGAATACTAAGATAAAACATGAAAAAAAGTGTGTTGAAATTAAATTTTGAATTTTTTATTCTTGTTTCTGCGCTTTTTGTTTTTCTAATTTTCGTTTTTGGAAATGTTTCTGCTGGTGAGTTACTTTCTACTTCTGGTTCTTCGAGTGTAGTTTTAATTAGTGATACTACTAATGAAGTATGTGGTGGAAATTATGAAGAAACTTATCATATTAATGAAGGAACTGTTTTAACTTGGAATTTTCATAAAGAAAATTCAACTTTTGTGGGTTCTTCAGAAAACAAAATTACTACTGATAATAATGCTGTTCTTCTTAAATGGATTGGTGGGCAGATTGGAGGAATTCCTGTAGTTCCTGGTCCGGGTCTTTGGTCTTGTGAAAGCTATCCTCAATTTTATGGTGCAAGTGGAACTTCTAGTGTAGATACAACTGATATTTATTCAGAGAGAATGGTAAGTGGTGTTTTAAAATCAATTGATTCTTCTAATAGTTTGAGATGCAATTCTGAAGCCGTCCCTACATGTTATCCTTATAGTTATTCATCTCCTGAAAGAGATGTTATAAATGGAGGAGATATTAATAAGATGATTGATTTTCCTTTTTCTGAAACCTATTGTGAAGATAATCCTACTGAACATGATTCTTGTACTGTTAGTTATAATAAACAAATTATTTGTACTAATAATATTTCTACTGAGACTGAAACAGCTCGCGCTACTCTAACTGATAATGCTCTAAGTCCCCTTCAGGGTTCTACAACTATGACCTATACTGCTAATTCAAATAGAAAATATTTGCTTAATGAAATAATTCCGGATGATATGATTGAAACAAATATTACTGGTTTTAATTTATTATGTAACTTAACTCTTCCTTTGACTCCGGGAACTTATAATGTTCGATTAAGTAAAAGAGACGGATTAAATCTAAATACTAAAGAAATGACTATTACTGTTGAAGAACTTGAAGATCCAGAAGGCCTTCCTTATGTTCTTCCTACTTCAATAGTACAGTTGTTTGGTAATGCCATATATAAGGATGCTGGTTTAATTAGATGTGAAGTACAGATTGAAAATGCTGAGGATTGTAGTGATAGACAACAATATATTAGTAGATGGATTTATGATTTTGATAAAGATGGTTATATGAGTGCTGCTCAAAATAGGTCTGCTTATCTCCTTAATAGTTCTGCTACAGATAGTGAAAAAATTTCTAATGGTTTTAAATATGAAAAGGAAATCTTACATGAGTGGTGTGAAAGTGAGCCTAGCGGAACTGGTACTGTTGCGAGTTGTTCAGGTACACCTAGTTTTTCTTGTGAGGATATGGAAGATAATACTTGTGAAAGATATTCTGAGGCGGGTTGTAGTTTAGGTTCTTCTTGTGAAAGTTTGGATGAATCTGCTTGTTCTTCAACTTCGGGTTGTTATGCTGAAACTGAGTCTATAAGTTGTAATACTGTTTGGGAGAGTTGTGACAAAGGGGGTTGTAGTCTTATTTCTGATTGTGAGGGGCCTATGTGTTGTATTAGTGTTTATGAAGAGTTTATTGGATGTGCTGCAAATCCAGAATTTTCTTGTTCAGGTGGTTCTTTTAGTTGTAGTGCTCTTTCTGATTCAGAACTTTGTGCTGAAGCCGGCTGTATTTATTCTGAAGGTGATGTTGGTGGCGGAACAGAACTTGAAAGTTGTTATCCTGGAAAAATTCCTCTTCCAAATGCTGTTGATTGTGATGACTGGTTTTATGATGACCCTGTTGCCTATGATTTAATTAGTGTTAAATCTAAAACTTTTAATTGTGTAGAAGGATTTAAGTTGTATACTAATAGCACTTTTGCTTATGGGAATTCTTTTGATTGTTTTAAGGATGGAAATAATGATGGTGTTGGAGACTACGCTCATTGTTCTTTTTGTAGGCATCCTGGAATGTCTGAAGATGCTGATGATATAGATAGTAACTGTGCTGGTACTTGTCAAGCAAATGCTTCTGTTTCTTGTAATTTATATTATGATGATGGTAATGGAGAGGATACAGGAGATGTATTTTCTGGTGATGGTAAAAATTCTGATTCTTGCTTAAATGTTAATCCTACTTTGCAACCAGATAAGTTTTGTCAAATGGTTGATGAGGGTGTTGGTCTTGGTTTTACTTCTAATGTTGATATAGATCCTTATGCTGCTGTTTCTTCTTCTGCTTCTACTGGTGGTTGTGATGGTTATAATAGGGCAATAAAGGTTTGGAGGTATAAGGATGATAAAAGAAAATTGGATAGACCTGAGGGCTTTAGTGAGGGTATCGATATTTTTGGAAAAAGGACTTATTCTTTTTATCCTGGAGATTGTGGTATAAAAGATATAGCTATGAATGCAGTAGACTACAGGTCAAAAGGACTACTGAAGGGATTCTGGAATGTAGGACCTATTAATTTGGAGGGTGATGAAATTCCTTATCAACTAAGAGAGAAAGTACTATCTACCTGTCCAATTCCTTCTAATGAAAATATTGGTAAAATAAGAAATACGCAGAATTTAAATGATCAATATATAGATAGTTTTAGAGCAGAGTTAGGCGAAACTTCTTTTGAAGAGTTTATTAATCTTCCAAATGTAAAAGAAAAACTTAGATTAAAGGATAGTAATGGCGAGTCTATTGCTCCTTGGACAACTAACTGTGTTCCAAAAGATAAATGTTTAGATGGGATTGATAATGATGGTAAGGAAGATATTACTGAAGCCTTTCCTTATGGTGCTTTCCTTCCTGATAAGGTGCAGTTTTTTGATTTAATAAAAGATACTGAACTTTCAGATCAAATTGATCCTCAACTTAATATGCATCTTTATGATGTTGATGACCCTGATTGTAAGTTTAAAGTTCCACAAACCCAATTAGCTATGGATTCTAATGCACGTGTTTTAGAATCTAATTATAGGAAAAATCCTATTACTGGCGATGTCTATTGTTGGGACAAAGATGGCGATGGTTTTTGTGGTTGTCCTGATCCCGTAGGTTCTAGTCAACTTTGTATTCCTTCTTTTAGTATTAATAAGAATTATTTTATTCAAACTCAATTTCCTGATTGTGATGATGATACTAGCGATGATAACTATGTTAGGCCTCTTGCTGGTGCTAATGCGGATCCTTATGTTTATGCGACTCCAAATTATGGTTGGGGTAGTTGGGAAGAATATTATCAAAAAAGGAAAACAGGAGAACTTGAAAAAATAAGCGCTTTTAATGTACACCCTTTAACAAGGGTCACTCACGATTCTTGTTTATTAGGCTCATATGATTTTAATTGTAATAGGGGCGGAGAAGAAGGAGTTCCTGAAACCTTCTTTAAA
>Ga0268280_1002375_pt1 | contig 11013 bp, 16 predicted proteins | sample saktaG_9_FD_190139 | JGI IMG/M metagenome (GOLD analysis project Ga0268280, IMG submission 190139) | Saline water microbial communities from Sakinaw Lake, British Columbia, Canada - sak_2011_5_24_40m | ecosystem: Environmental > Aquatic > Non-marine Saline and Alkaline > Saline ...
CATACATATCCTAATTAAGGGGGGAGTATACTTGACAAGCTATCTTAGATAGCTATAATTAAGGTATAATAAAGTTCGCATAATTATAGTTAAGCGAACATCTAATATAGCTTATTACACTTTAATACGTTAATGACATGAAAAAGAACCAAAAACCACTCCCCGACCATTTATCTGACTTTTTAGATTGGTTAGATATTGAGAAGGGTTTATCTTCTAAGTCCCAGGAAAATTATAATAGATTTTTAAAAAAATTCTTAGATTGGTTAAAATCAAATAATTTAGAAGGCTTAACTCCTCATGAATTAACTACTGATCATATTTGGAAATATCGAGTTTTTCTTTCCCGTCGGTATCTTCCTAAAACAAAAATACCCCTTAAAAAGACAACTCAAAATTATTATTTAATAGCTTTAAGGTCCTTTTTGAATTATTTTACTGATAGGGATATCTTGTCTTTACCATCTGAGAAGATAAAATTAGCTAAAGATAGGGATGAAAAACAAGTTAGTTTTTTAAACTTAGAGCAATTAGAAAAATTATTTTCAGCTCCTGATATTTCTAAAAAACAAGGATTACGAGACAGAACTATTTTAGAAATTCTATTTTCTACTGGTATGAGAATAGCAGAATTAGTTTCTTTAAACCGGGATCAGATTAAAATAAGTTCTGGAATAAAAGAATTAGAAGTTGGAATTATTGGCAAAGGACAAAAAGCGCGAACTGTATATTTTTCTGAAAGATCTTTATCTTGGTTATCTAAATATTTTAAAACTCGAAATGATAACGAAAAAGCGTTATTTATTAATTATAGAAGCAAAAAAGGGTCGCCTCGAAGATTAACTCCCCGTTCTATTGAAAAAAATATGAAAAAATATGTGGTTATATCAGGAGTTCCAATAACAATTACTCCACACGCAATGCGCCATAGTTTTGCAACTGATCTTTTAAACCAAGGAGTAGATTTAAGAATACTCCAGGAATTTCTTGGCCATAAAAGTATTGCTGCTACTCAAATTTATGCTCATGTTACCAGCAAAAAACTCCGTGAGATTCATCGAAAATTTCATAGTGGTCGTAGATTAAAAACATAAAAAAGGTAGAGGTTTGTCCCCTACCTTATGAATTCAGCTTCCATTTTCTATTCCCTATACTTTATTTTCAATCTCTCATCCTCTTTATTTTTATATTTTGCTAATCTTTTCCGTAAGGAAAAGATTGCTTCACTTTCTCGGTAAATATAATTAGTAGGATTTTTCTCCTCCCAACTGAGCTCTGTTGGTACTAACGCGTGTCCTCTAAAGTGTCGTAACATTACTAATCCCTTCCTTTCATTTTTCATTTTTTACCTCCCTTCTTTCTCCCTCTTTGACTTATCTGTTCTTCATCCTTCCTCATCCATTTTCATTTTTATTAAGTCTTCTAAAGTGTCTTTAATTACGTCAATTATTCCTTGGAATGGTTTAAATTCTTTTTCTAATTCTCCTATCTCTACATTTAACTTTTCTATTTCATTTTCTTTTCTTTCCCCTTCTTTCTCAAATTCTTTAAGAATCAGATTGCCTGACCCGAATTTAAATTCTGATTCTAATAGATTTTTTTGGTCTTTTGTTATATAATCTAAAGACCAAAAAAAGTCAATCAATCTTTCTACGATATTCATTTTCTTTACCCCCCTTAAATCTAAATTTTTCTAATATCTTATCCTCTTCAGAAACCATATTTAAACTTTTGATGATCGCTTCCACTTGCGACCTTGATTTATCAGCAATGAAATTCCCGCATTTTATCCTTTCTTTTTGACTAATCTTTTTCCGTGTTTTTTCCTGAATGGGTTCTGCATCGTGATTTAAAATAGAAAACAACTTTAACTCTTTTCCCATTATAATCCCCTCCTTTCTTTTTTCTATATATATATAGAAAAATTATTAATAATCTTTTCCATCTTTTCTTAGTTCCTTTTATTCCCATGGGAATTTTTTCGCATAAGATTATGCAATTCTAAAAAAGGAATCCGGACTCTTTCTAGCTTTCCATCATTTTTAGTTATATTTATCTTATAGCCATTTTCTATACAATACATAATCCAATTAAGAAGATTTAAAGCAAGTCTGATAACCTCTGCTCTAGAGCTAAAGGATAAATCCTTTTTTAACTTTTCTATTATTTGTATTCCTTTTTCTCCATATCGAAACTGTACTAGTTTGTTCATTTCTTTTATGCCTCCTTTTCTTTTCTATATATTTTTAATTTATTCTGTTTTCAAGTTTCAATAACCATATTATATCACTACTTAACTATTATGTCAAACGAAAAAGAATTTAGAGTTTTTCTATAAAAATTTCTTTTCATCTGAGTAAGCCCAATACGTATTTTTATTTCATTCATTATTCTACCAAAAAATTGCCTTTTTGGCGATTTCAATTATATTTTAAAATTATTTCGTAATAAATATATCCTTTGTTTGTATGTAAAATAAAAATCATGGTGGCGTAACAAGTTTTTACCTATTCTCACCACCATGATCTAAAAATTAAGCTTCCTCTATTCTACCTCCTCTCTAATTCATCCAGGGCTTTATTCAGCTTTTCCTCCCCAATTTGATAAACTACTTCTCCTCTGGTTAAAAGCTTGGGACTAAGCACCAATTTTCCGTCTTCTACTTCCATCACTAGAAAATCACCACAATAAATTCTTAAAACCTCACAAAATTCTTTAGGAACTTCTATTTTCCAATCCAATCCAAGTCTTACTAATCTTTTATAATTCATTTAACCTTCCTCCTTTTTTTTATTCTATTCTACATCATTTCTTTATACTTAATTTCATCATTCTTCTCAATTTATTGATAGCAGGTGGTGATTTAACAATAAAAACAAAAACCATAGTTAAATCTAGAATAGAGACAATAATCATTGAAACAATTAATTCAGTAATTGAAAGATTATTTGGTGCAAATACAAAAAAGCCTAGAAAAAATGCGATGATTATTGCTGTTATTCCAAAAAAATGAATATCTCTTGTAGTTTTTGCTCTAATTATGAAAAACAACCCCGTTATTATAACCATGATTGTTCCTGTCATCACAAGATAATATATTATCCTAAACATTTGTTTTTCCTCCTTTTCTTTTCTATATTTTTATTTTTTATTATTTTTTCAAATTGCAGGCGAACAATATTAAGTAATCTTATTATATCAACAATTATTTAATATGTCAATATATGAAATTGAATAAAAAAATGCTAAAATAGTTAGGATTGCCACGCTTCGCTCGCAATGACAGATTGTTCCTTGTTATTTATTAATTGTTATCTGTTAATTTTTATGAGAATAAGTTATTCCAGTTTAGAGAATTTTAAACAATGTCCTCTAAAATATAAGTTTTCTAATATAGATAAAATAAAAGAGCCTAAAAGCAAAGAGGCTATTTTTGGCACATATATTCATAAAGTTCTTAAATGGTTTTATCAAAAAGATCCTAACTTCCCTACTCTTGATGCTCTACTAAAATATTATCGGGATTATTGGCCACAAAAAACAGAAGGTTTTGAATGGAAAGATACTGAAGAAGAAAAATCTTATTTTAAAGAAGGAATAAGAATATTAGAAGAATTTTATAATAAAAACATTCCTCATAAAACATCAATTTTAGATTTAGAAACAAAATTTGAAGTTGTTCTTGATGAACATCCTGATAAACCAAATGGTAAACATATTTTAACAGGTATAATAGACAGAATAGATAAATTACCAGATGGTAGCGTTGAAATAATTGACTATAAAACAGGAAAAAGAATGCCTTCTCAGGGAGCTCTAGATAAAAATAATCAGCTTTCTCTTTATGCTATTGGATTAAAAAGTCGTTGGCCAAGAACTAAAATTAAAGATTTGAAATTAAGTTTATATTTTCTTAAATTTAATGAAAAAATAAATACAAAAAGAACAGACAAAGATTTAGAAGAAGCGAAAAACAAAATAATAGATTTAATTTATAAAATAGAGAAAAGTGATTTTGAACCTCATTCATCAGTTTTATGTGGTTGGTGTGGTTATAGAAACATTTGTCCTATTTGGAGACATTTTTATGAAGAGGAAGAAGATCAGCATTTAAATGATGTAGATATTAAAAAAACAATAGATGAATATTTTGTTTTAAAAGAAAAAAAAGAAAAATTAGAAGAAAAATTAATAGAATTAAAAAATTTAATCGATGTTTATTGCCAACAAAAAGGTTTAAAACGTGTATTTGGTAAAAATGGTTATTTTAACCATACTGTTTATAACAAAATTTCTTATGATATTCCTAAATTAAAAGAAATTTTAGAACCATTAGAAAAATGGGATGATGTTGTTGAAATTAATGCTAAAAAATTAAAAAAGATTTTAAAAGAGATACCTGCTGATATGAGGCAGAAAATAAAAGAAATTGAAAAAATAGATGAAGAATTTAAATGTTTATCTATCAATCATACAAGCAAAAAAGAAATTGAAGAAGAATTAGAATAGATTCGTATATTGTTAATCACATCTAGTGTTATAAATATATCCATTATTCTCAGCTTCTTGCTGAGTTTTAAAATATATTCTATTTTCTTCTTTTAATCCATTAGATAAACTACAATCTACTGGATAATAATATTTTCCCCTAGAACTAGCTACAAATGGAAATTCTTTAGGTTCTGTTATTGTTTTTTCTATTGCAGATTCTTCAATACTTGTTATCAACTCTTTTTGTATAATTAATGGTGGACGAGAGATAATATTAGCTCCGATAATAATACCAAGAGAGAAAGATAGAGTTATGCTTAAAAATCCCAGGCCAAACAACCAAAGATTTTTTTTGACAAATACAACAAATTTTGTTAGAATTTTGGAACGGTGGGGCATATATTAGAATATAAATTAAAAACTTTAAAACATGGCACATACTAAGTCGGCTGGTTCAACAAAATTAGGAAGAGATTCTAATGCTAAAAGATTAGGAATCAAGAGATCTGAAGGACAGACAGTAAGTTCTGGTAATGTTTTAATTAGGCAAAGAGGCACTAAATGGCATTCTGGGTTAAATACTAGCCGAGGTCGCGATGATACAATCTTTTCTCTTGTTGATGGAATTGTAAAATTTACTAAAAAAAGAAAAATAACTTTTACAGGAAAAATGAAGAAGATAAGCGTAATAAACGTTATTCCTTCTGCTCAGAAACAACAGCATTAATTCTTACCTTTAAAGAAGCCTTTACTTCAGGATGAAGAATTAAAGGTACATCATAAAGTCCTTCTTTTTTGAGGGATTTTTTTAATTCTATTTGATTTTCTAGCAAATGAACGTCTCGAGACTCTAACTCTTTGATAATTCTTTTACTGTTTACAGAATCATAAGATTCTTTTCCTTTTTCAGCAAATTTAAGAGGAATTTCTAGAATAATTTTTTTAATCTTGGCAGCTAATTCAAGGGCTTGTTCTTTTGTTTTTTTCTCCGTTGTTATTTTTTGTTCTTTTTCCTCTGAAATTCTTTTGATGATATTTGCATCAGCTCTTTGAGCAATTTTTTGAGGAAAAAGATAATTTATAGCATAACCATCTGCTACATTTTTAATTTCTCCTTTATTCCCTAAACTTGGAAGATCTTTTAAAAGATAAATTTTCATAAAGATTATTAATTATTAATTAGTAGTTTTTGTAATTCTGCTATTGCTGTTAGTAATTGGTTGTCTTTTTCTAAATCTATTTTAGAGAAAGATCCTAATTCTTCTTCTATTTTTACTTCAACATCAGGAATAAGACCATTGTCTTGAATTATGGTTCCATTAGGGGTTAACCAACGTGATATAGTCATCTTAACACTATTACCATCTTTTAAAGAAATTAATTCTTGTACAGACCCTTTACCAAAACTTTTTTCTCCAATTAATTTCACTCCCCTATTATCTCTTAAAGCTCCAGCTAATATTTCTGATGCTGAAGCAGTCCCCTCATTTATCAAAACAACAGTAGGAATGTCTTTTAACAATGCCTGTCCAATTCTTACACGGAAAAGTTTTATTTCATCATGGCCAAAATCTTCTTTAAGAACAATATCGCCTTTTTCTAAAAACCAACCACTAATATCAACAACAGCTTCTAAATATCCACCAGGGTTATTTCTAAGATCTATGATTAATCCTTGTGGTTTAGCCAAAGCTATTTCTAAAGCTGTTCTATAAAAATTAAGAGCAAGAGGTTGATTAAAGTTATATATTTTCAAATAAGCAATATTATTATCTATTTTTTCCCATCTTACTGAAGGAATACTAATTTTGTTTCTAATCAATTCAATTTTTTTTGTTTCATCCCAACTAGATCTGTAAATAGTTAATATTACTTTTGTTCCTTCTGGTCCACGTATTAACTTTGCAGCTTCAAATGAATTCAAATTTGTAGTTTCAGTCTCATCTATCTTAATAATCTTATCATTTGCTTTTAATCCAGCTTTTTCTGCTGGAGTATCTGAAAGAGGCGCAATAACTACTAAAAATCCATCGCGTCTTCCAATTTCCATCCCTACTCCATAAAATTCTCCAGATAATTCTTCAGAAAGATCTTTTGTTTGTTCGGCATTTAAAAATTCTGTATATGGATCTTCTAATGATTCTACTAATCCTCTAGTGGCTCCCAAAATCATTTTCTGAGTATCTAGGTCATTTCTGCTAACATATTTTTCCAAAGCAATCTTCCAGGTATCCCAAAAAATACTCATATCAGCCTCAGAAACTTCTAATGGTTTTTCTTTATTAATTATCTTTTCAAATGGAGAGGGTAAATTAGATTTCCATCCCCAATTCGCTCCTTGGGAAAAGCCAAGAACCCATATGCTTGAAAGACAAATGAGAACTAGAACAATTAAACAAATTTTTTTACAGATTTTTTTCATATTTTTTTAATAAACGAATAAATTTTTTAGGAAGATTTGCTATTTTGCCAGGACCAGTAAAAAGAAAAACATCACCATTTTTCTTGAACTTAAAAAGATTTTTTAAAAAAGATTCTTCATTTTCAACAAGATATAATTTATTTTTACTTAAAGTTTTTTTCTTTAATATCTCTTTATATATTTTTTCACTATTAATTCCTTTGAGAGGTTTTTCATTAGATGAATCTAGGGGTAAAAGGAATAAAGCGTCACAATTTTTCACTGCTAAAGCAAAATCTTTATACAAAAGAGAAATTCGAGAATAGCGATGAGGCTCTAAAACTAATACAATTCTTCTTTTCGGAAAGACAATTCTTGCCATTCTTAAGGTGCCTTTTATTGCAGTAGGATGATGGGCATAATCATCTACAATCGAGATCTTTTTATCATAAAGAATGGAAAATCTTCTTTTTATGCCAGTAAAGGTTTTCAAGTATTGCAATACATTATTCAAAGGAATTTTAAGAATTTGTGAAACTAAAATCGCGCCTAATGCATTGTAAATATTTTCTTTTCCAGGTACAGAAAGCTCTAATTTCCCTTGAAATTTGTTATCCAAGAATAAATCTGAAAAAGTTTTTATTCCTTTGCAATCAACATTTTTTACTAACAGATCAGCTTTATTATCTATTCCAAAAGTTAAAATCTTTTTTTTCTTTTGTTCTGCTATTTTTCTTAAGAAAGGATCATCATTATTTAAAACAATAAATCCTGATTGACTGTTCTTAGAAAAATCTTTAAAAGCTTTTTTCAATAAAGAATATTGTCCTTTATAAGGACCATTAATATCTAAATGATCATTATCAACATTAGTAATCACACAAAAAAAAGAAGGAGCTTTTAAAAATGATTTGTCGTGTTCATCTGTTTCCAAGATTGCATATTCTCCTGAATTCCATTTACTCCCTAATGGATGTGCCTTATTCTTAGCTCCTAAATAAACAGTTGGTTTTAATTTTGCTTTTTCTAAGATATGAGTAATCATTGCTACAGTAGTGCTTTTTCCATGAGTTCCGGCAACACTAATAATCTTCTTCTCGGCCAAAACATTCATTAAAAAATCAAAACGGTTAAATGAAGGAATCTTCATTTCTTTAGCAATTTTAAGCTCAATATTATCATCAGGAATTGCTGAAGAATAAACTACAATATCTGCTTTTTTTACATTGTCAGCTTTATGACCAATATATATTTTTATTCCTTTTTTTTCTAAAATTTTTCTGGCAGAAAAATCATTTTTATCAGAACCAGATAATGAATATTCTTTTTCTAGTAGAAGATTAGCTAAAGCAGTCATGCCTGTTCCTCCAATGCCTATCAAATGAATTTGCTTTTTAATCGCCATTTAGTAATTATATAGTTTAAATCCTGTTTTTGTCAATTTTATAGCATATAAAACCAACTGGAAATTATAGTGAAAATGAGATAAGATAGGTATAATTGGTATATTTGTCATCATGAAATATAGAATATTTATTGCTTCGCATCTCCCCAACAATCTAAAGAAAATTTTTATAGATTACCAGAAAAAGAACCTTATAAATTCTTGTTTTCGAATAGTACCTGAAGAATCTTTACATCTAACATTGGTTTTTATTGGATCTATTAATGACAATGATTTATTAAAGATTACCCAAGTTTGCCAAGATACTGTTTCTTTGTTTTCTCCAATAGAGATTAAATTTAATAAAATCACTTATGGTCCAAATCCTCACTTCCCTCGCCTAATTTGGGCAGAAGGTGAAATTTCAAAAGAATTAAATGAACTCCATGAGACTTTAGAAAATAAATTAATAGAACAAGGAGTAAATATTAAAATGGAAAATCGTTTATTTAAACCTCATATTACTTTAGCGCGCTTAAGAACAAAACCATCCTCTTTATTGGAAATAGAAGAAAAAATAGATAAATCTTTCGTAGTTGATTGTATTTCTGTTGTACAAAGTGAATTAAGTAATCAAGGACCAAAATATACAAATTTATCAACATATTCATTTAATAAATAACAAATCTTTAATGTTTATTATTAATGTAATTCCATTAACAAATCTTCCCAGATCTCAACCACAAACTTTTTCATATTTTTTTAAATCAAATTTAATAAAAGGATCTGTTGTTGAAATACCTTTAGGTCACAGAAATGTAATGGCCATAGTGTTAGATTCAGTGCCTGTATCTTCAAAAAAGGCAGCTTTAAAAAAAGCTGACTTTGTTTTAAAGCCAATAAATAAAATTATTTCTTCAAAACAAATAGTCCCACCATTGTTTTTTCCTTTAGCTAGTTTTATTTCTCGCTATTATTTTTATCCAATTTCATTATGTCTAAAAATTATCTTGCCACGACGAATGAAATCTTTAATAACTTATATTGAAAAATTAGAAGATTTTCCAGAATATTCCCAACCATTAATTTCAAACAAAAAGAATAAAATAAGTTTTTCTAATAATTTTTCTGATATTGTTAAAAAAATAAAATTAAATATTAAAAATCGCAAACAAATATTAGTTCTTGTTCCTTCTATTTTTTACCAAAACTATTACTTTACTAAACTATCATTTGAGATTTCTGAACCAATCTTTATTTCTTCAAATGATTTAAAAGTTAAAGAGTTTAATTCTTTATGGATAAAAGTTAATTCCCAAGAAGCTCAATTAATTATAGGACGACGCTCTGCTCCTTTTTTGCCCTGGCGAAATTTAGGACTTATAATTGTAATAGATGGAAATAATTCTTCTTATAAATCATGGGATCAAAAACCTTATCATAATTCCGCATTTCTTATTAATTATTTAGCCTTATATTATAATAGTTCAATTACATACTATGCCAGTTATTAAAATTATTGATTTAAAAAAAATCAGAAAAAGCAGAAAACCATTTCAAGCAGTTTCTGCTGATGCTTTTGTTGAAATTGAAAAAGCTTTAAAAGAAAAGAAAAAAATTGTTATTTTTATTAACAGACGAGGTTTAGCAACTAGTGTCATATGCCAAGAATGCGGATTTGTATTTAAATGTCCTAATTGCGATATTCCACTAGGCTTTCATAACGAATATTCAGATGAATCTAAAAAGATTCTTATGTGTCATCACTGCAATTATAGCACTTCTATACCTTCAGTTTGCCCTGCGTGCAGTGGTTATAAGCTTAAACCATTGGGAGTTGGTATAGAAAGGATTGGTGAAGAAATCAAAAAATTTATTGTTCCAACGCCTCCTTTTGCGCTAATTGAAGGAGAAATGGCTCATGAAAAAGAATTGGATATTTTTGATAAATTTAATAAAGGACAAATTAAAATATTAATAGGAACCGAAGCTCTTCTAAAGCCTCAATTAGAATCAACTGATTTGTTATTAATAGTATCATGCGATTCTGCAATGTTTTTACCAGATTATCGTAGTGAAGAAAAAGTATTTCTTAATCTTTTAAAGTTAAAATCTTTATCTAAAGAAAAACTAATCATTCAAACATTAATTCCTGATAATAAATTATTCCAATATTTCACAGAAAATGAAGAAGAAAAATTCTTGCAAGAAGAAAAGAAATGGCGGGAAAATTATCTTTGGCCTCCTTATGTCCAATTAATAAAATTAATACTTTCTTATAAAGATAAAGAAAAAGGAATAAAAGAAGCTGAAGAAATAAAAAAAAGATTAGAACTAGCTGTAAATAAATTAATTCCAAAAGACCTCCAAAAAAATTTTATTATATTAGGACCTGCGCAAGCTTTTGTCTTTAGAATAAAGGGCTTTTATAAATGGAGTATTCTGGTAAAATATAAATACTTTGAGAGTAAGGTTAAGGATGATATTAATCCTTTGTTTGGGCTAAATTTACTTTCACCAATACCAACTAAAAAAGAATTAATGCTCAGGGATAAAATTCTTAAATATGTCCCCTCTCATTGGAAAATTGATGTTGATCCAATTGATACTCTTTAAAAAATTCAAAAATTAATATGGAAATACTTATTGGAGAAAATAATCAAACATTACGACAAAAAAGTCTTCCTGTTAGGCGCATTAATGCAGATGTGCGCAGTTTAGTTGAACAAATGAAAAA
>Ga0268280_1002378_pt1 | contig 11002 bp, 12 predicted proteins | sample saktaG_9_FD_190139 | JGI IMG/M metagenome (GOLD analysis project Ga0268280, IMG submission 190139) | Saline water microbial communities from Sakinaw Lake, British Columbia, Canada - sak_2011_5_24_40m | ecosystem: Environmental > Aquatic > Non-marine Saline and Alkaline > Saline ...
TAGAGATCGACCGCACGGTTCACTGGGTAATATGGCTCCAGCAGAATATGCATTGGTAATCGCAAAAGCTTCATGATCCGCAAAACTAACATTATGGCTGGTACCAAAAAGGGGTGAGGACCAATATATCGAGGACTCTAAGACAGGGTGCTGCGGTTTTACGGGGGAACGTCATTGGCAATTGATATCGCTAATACTCCAGCCGAAAATATTTCTAACAATAATCAAACCCCTGCGAACCTGAGTATAGACGCACAAGGGGAGATCATTCTTGCAGTGATAATCGCATTGATTGGAACTGGTCTTATTATTGTTATTAATAGACCGGCGTAACAATAATATTGTTAATAGTGGAATACATATACTCAATCCTACCGAGCATACCACTATTTCAATATAGGGATGGTTAATCGCTAAATCGATATTCAGGAATACAAATACAATGAGGCCAAGAATTAGCAGTGCATAAATGAAACTGACTATTTGCGTTCTACTCACACGGCCACCTCACAACCAAATTTGAAGGTAAAGAAAATGGGTTCCACCAACCAAGAGTTGGCAGAACCCAAATTTGTAACCCGCCTGTTATTTTGATATCTTTGCAATATGGCCTGCACCTTGATAATAAATGGAAACGAGGTCAGGTCAGCCCGCGGAGCAAACCTGCTATGGACAGCGCTGGATAACGGTTTTTACATCCCCAACCTCTGCGCCGTCCGCGGGCTGCGCAGGTCACCTGCATCATGCCGCCTCTGTTTTGTAGAAATCGCGGGCAGGCCCGGAGGTCCCGTCACCGCCTGCACGGAAAAGGTCAGCGACGGGATGTCGGTTACCATTAACAGCCCGCAGATAAAACGGATGCGCCAGGCATCTTTCAACCTGATTTTGAGCAATCATGCACTGGATTGCGCCCGATGTGTAAAAAATAAAAACTGCGCGCTGCAAAAAATCGCCGCCCATGAACATTTTAAACTCAGGGACCGGCGTTTCAATTATATCGGCAGTGAATTTCCCGTTGACTCAAGCCACCCGCTGATTATATTTGACCGCAATAAGTGTGTCCTCTGCGGGAAGTGCATCCGGGCATGCAATGAAAGTGGGACATCGGTGCTGGACTTCGCTTACCGTGGGCTGAATACAATCGTTTCCACCTTTGCGCAGATGCCCCTGGCCGAGACTGACTGCAATTCCTGCCTGGCCTGCGCCGAGGCATGCCCCGTGGGATCTATCTACCTCAAGTCACTCCTGCCAGGCGTCCCGGCCGATTAGAGGAACGAAGCGGCACCCTCCCAGTTTCTCCGTTATGTTTCCCGCCTTTCCCTTTGTGACGCGCAGCAGTTCCTGCTCCAGTCTTGTACCTACCGGGATCACCAGCCTGCCCCCCTCAGCCAGCTGGTCTATCAGCGCCTGATGTACAGTAGGAGCTGCGGCAGCCACCAAGATGGCATCATAGGGCGCATGCTCTTCACACCCCAGTTTATCGCCGGCAAGCTCAACCTGGACATTCTCATAACCCAGCTCATCCAACAGCTTGCCAGCCGCCTCTGCAAGCTCGGGTATCCTCTCCACGCTATAGACAAACCGTGCAAGCTCGGCCAGTATTGCAGCCTGGTAACCGCTGCCCGTGCCGATCTCCAGCACCTTTTCCAGTCCCTTCAATTCCAGCGCTTCCGTCATGAGGGCAACCATATATGGTTGTGAGATAGTCTGGCCATAGCCGATTACCAGGGGCCTGTCATCATAGGCCGACGACTGCAATTCAACGGGGACGAAGCGCTCACGTGCCACTCTGGACATGGCTAAAAGCGTGCGCTTATCTTTGATACCGTGTGATATCGATTCAATCAGGATCTGCCGGGCCCTGCTGAAGTCCACAGCAACTAAACCCTATGATTTCAGGGCGGGCACAAATGTCAGTATTATGAGAACCATGATCAAAGCCCCGGCGATTACGGCGATGCGCACCAGATCTGATTTCACGTAACTATAATTCTGCGGCTGTACAGTTGTCGCTGCCGCATTTACCTGCGCTTTAGTGGAAACGGGCTGCGCCTTTTGCTGGGCCGGTCCGGCAGCCGGCTGCCGGGACGTCCCGGCAACCTTGCCCCTGTATCTGGCTTTTCGTGATTTTTTAGCCATCTATTCTCTCCTGGATGATTATTGCAATCAAATAAAAAGGTTCATACCTGCTTATAAGCCCGTGTGGTAGAGATATGCGCGTGCCCCAGCACTTCCTGCACTGAGTGTATGTCGGCGCCGTTGTTCAATCTGTGTACGGCGTAGCTATGCCTGATAGTCCTGGGAGTGACCTTGGCTGAAAGCCCGGCGGCGCTGGCATATCCCTGGACTATCTGCCAGAATCCCTGCCTGGTCAGCCTTTCACCCCTCTGATTAAGAAAGAGGGCCTTTTCCTTATCACTGACTAGTAATTTAATACGCACCGATTCAATATACTCCTGCATCATGCGCCCTACACGGTTATCAAGGGGAATTTTCCTCAGCTTTCCGCCATTTCCCTTTAAATTGATGCAGCAGTGGCCTGTATCGATATCATCGACATTGAGAGACATCAGTTCGCTGGCTAATAGACCGCTGGCATAAAGCAGTTCCAGCATGGCCTGGTCCCTCCTCACATCAACGGATGGAACCCGCGCAGTCTCAGCCAGCAGACGCTGTATATCAGCCACTGTCAATGCTTTGGGCAGAGGTTTGTTCACCCTGGGCGCGGTCAGCCTGGGGGCCAGGTCCTTATCGACCTTGCCACGTTCGGCCATGAATTTTAGAAAGGTCCTCGCTGCAGCTATTTTCCTCGCGATGGTGGACACCGTATAGCTTTTCTCCCTGAGACTTAACATGTAAGACGCTAGGTGCTCTTCGCTCAACTCCGTGGAATTATAGCCCGGCTCCTCTTTCCCCTGGGCTGCAGCTATATAATCCGACAGCTGGCTCAGATCATTGTGGTAAGCGTCCAGGGTGTTCTTGGAGCACTTCTTCTCTTTAGCTATGTAATTTAAAAATAACCTTATGTCTTCTTCCATATCGGCGACCGCTATTTTAACATAAATCAGAGCCCTTTGAATAGAATATCAGCCCCATCCTTCCATACCTTTTGTCTGCCCATCCTTTCGATGTTAAAATTCACCCGGCAATGATTAAACCGCATATAGCCGCCTATTTGAAGCTTTTGCCCCCAAAACCCGGCGTCTACAGTTTCAAAGACGCCGACGGCACAGTCATCTACGTCGGTAAAGCGTCAAATTTGCGCAACCGGGTAAAAAGCTACTTCAAATATACACCCAATCAACCGGAAAAAACAGCACGGCTGGTTGAACGGGTCGATAAAATCGAATTCGTCATCACAGAATCAGAGATTGCAGCCCTTGTACTTGAATGCCAGCAGATAAAAAAGCACAGGCCTCCTTATAACATCTTGCTCAAGGACGATAAGAGTTTTCCATACATTAAGGTCGATGTCAAAAATAAGTGGCCGACCATCAGTATAACCAGGCGGCGCTATAACGACGGCGCTAAATATATCGGCCGGATTCCCAGCGCCTGGTCGGCGCGCCATACTTATGATTTTATCAAAAAAGTATTCCCTCTGAGGTCCTGCAACAAGCAGATTAGCGGTAGTGAAGCAAGGCCCTGCCTCAAGTACCACATCCGCCGTTGTCCCGGTCCCTGCATCGGCGCCATCAGCAATGAAGAGTACCAGGCAATTGTACGGCAGGTGATATCCGTGCTTGAGGGCAGGGAAGAACTGGTCCTGCGCGACCTGAAAAAGGCCATGTCAGCAGCCTCGCGTTCACTCGAGTTTGAAAAAGCAGCCGCTATACGCAACCAGGTACAGGCTATCGAAGCAGTGATCGCCAGCAACAGGATCCCCTTCAATATCCGTGGGGAGCAGGACGCCATAGCGCTTGCCCGTGACGGCGGCCTGGCCTGCGTGCGGGTTTTTTCGGTCAGGGATGCACGTATAACGGGCGACGAGCATTTTATTATGGAAGATGTCAGGGATGAGTGCGATGCCAGCCTGCTCGAAGGATTCCTTAAGCACTACTATTCTTCTGCCACCCATATACCCGGCCTCATCCTCCTGCAGTCCCCTATCGATAAACCGGGCCTGATAGCAGAATGGCTCAGAGGGAAAAGGGGCTCGAACGTGGAGCTGCGGGTGCCGTTGAAGGGAACCGGCCTGCGCCTTATCGGCATGGTGGCTGAAAACGCTCGCCAGCAACTGGAAATCTATAAGAACAAGCAGGCAGCCAGGCCTGAGAACCTGAAAATTCTGGCTAACCTCAAAGAGGTGCTCGACCTGGCCCGCTTCCCGCACAGAATTGAAGCTTATGATATCTCAAATATCCAGGGGACAAACGCTGTGGGCAGCATGGTTGTATTTGAAGATGGCAGCCCCAGGCCGGCACAGTACCGGCGCTTCAGGATAAAGTCGGTCAGCGGCACCGATGATTACGCCATGATGCGAGAGATGATCAGGCGGCGTTTCACGGAGCATGCAGAGGCGGGGAGCAAATGGTCTGCCCTGCCGGACCTTGTATTGATCGATGGGGGCAAAGGCCACCTTCACACCGCCGGCTTTGCCCTGACGGAAGCGGGAGCCGTGGACATTCCCATCGCCAGCATTGCCAAAGAGAACGAGGATATCTTCCTGCCCGGAAGAAGCGTACCCGTATGCATCGATAAATCGTCGGCCGAGTTGCATCTCCTGCAAAGAGTTAGGGACGAGGCCCACCGGTTCGCCGTCACGTACCATAAAAGCCTCCGTGCAAAGGCTTCCAGAGAATCGGCGCTGGACAGGGTTCCAGGCATAGGTCCCGCCCGGAAAAAGGCGTTGATCAGGAGATTCGGCTCTGTGCACAATATAAGGGAAGCGCAGTTAGACGAGCTTACCGCCGTCAAAGGCATTACACCAGAAGTTGCTCAGAATATACTGGAATCCCTGTAAATAGCAGTCTGCAGTCAGATGACTGTGTCAAGATCGAGCAGCATACCATCCCTGGCAGCGATCACCCTGACGCCGGTGGCGTCGCTTACCTGCTGCTCGATCTCCCATGGCTTAACCCGCCACATGGTCATTCCAAAGTGCGTTAGCACCGCCACCCGGGGACTGATCTCCCTGATCACCGATTCGGCCTCCGGCAGCGAGAGGTGGTCAACCTGGATCTTCCTTTCATAGCTCAATACATTGATAATCACCAACTCCGCCTTATAGTGGCTGGCCAGCGAATCAAAAATCCGCGTGTCCGTTATCCATGAGAACCTGTGACGCGGCGTCTTAAAAACAAATCCGTAAGTCTCCACCTGGTGTATATGCTTAACCGGCGTATTGAAAACGACATCGCCTTCCGTGTGTACTTTGCCCTCCTCCAGCACCTCCACCCTCTGAGGATATCCCCTGACATAGGGAAGTATGACTGCACCGTTATCAAAGGCATCCGCCGGCGCATACAGCGATCCCCGCTTTTTCCACCCGCCGTCCGTCATGGCTTCGATCATCACATTTATGTCAACCGAGTGGTCGAGATGTTTGTGTGAGAGGATGATGGCATCGAGCTCAGGCGGCTCACAGCCGTATTTAATGGCATAAACCAGCGAGCCCGGGCCCGGGTCCATGAGTATCTGGGTGCCACCAAGGTTCATCCAGGCGCCGCCCGTGGCTAATAGCTGTTTGGCAACGGTAAACCTGGCGCCCCCGGTGCCAAGAAAAAGGATTGTATCCCGCTGAACTGTCATGGCGAACATTATATCAGCTTGCGCTGCCTATGCTGAAAGAAGGGTTTCTGTTAAAATGCGTGCTGAATCTATATTGGGAGGCTGCCGTGAAAAAACCGGAAGAACAGATCGCCGGTCTGGTCAGGGCATACCATGATAGGACTGGCGTATATCTGACCATCGGCACAGTAGAATCGGCTACCGGTGGCAGGGTGGCCGATAAAATCACCGATGTAGCAGGCAGTTCCGACTATTACAAAGGGTCGATCATCTCATACAGCAATGACCTGAAAATGGATGCAGCCGGTGTTAAGGCTGACACCCTGAAACTGCACGGGGCGGTCAGCCCGGAGACAGCCGGGGAGATGGCGGCAGGCGGGCGCAGGGTGCTTGGAGTGAATATATGCATATCCACGACAGGCATTGCCGGCCCGGGAGGCGCTACACAGGGCAAACCGGTCGGCCTCTTTTATATGGGGGTGGCAACGCCGGATGAAGTATCGGTTGAAAAAATTGTTGTCGGAGGAAACCGCGTAGAGATCAAGCGCAAGGCTGCTGAGAAGGCGCTCGCACTGCTGGGAGACAGGCTTCGGAAATATCTTGATAGCGCATCACCCGTTCCGCTGGAAGAGAAAAACGTGGTTACCTGCTTTCTGGAACAAAGCAAACTGATCCTGATACTCAAGAGGAGCAACAGGGTGGGCACCTACCGGAGGGCGTGGGCGGGCGTAAGCGGTTATATCGAGACTGATCCGTTGGACCAGGCTTACACCGAAATCAGGGAGGAGACAGGGCTTTTCAAGAATAACATCAGGCTGGTTGCGCAGGGGAAAACGGTCGAAGTGGTGGATAAAAACCTGCACAGGAAATGGGTTGTACACCCTTTCCTCTTTCACGTGCTCGACCCGGATAAAATCATGATCGATTGGGAACACACCGAGATCAAATGGATAAAACCCGGCGACATCTCCAAGTACACTACGGTACCCGGCCTTTCCATGGCACTGGACAGCGTCATGCGCCGATAATCTTTGGCGCCTTATCTGTTATAATCACGCAACAGGGTTAGTTCATATATGTTAGCCAGAATAAACACCGCAGCGATGGTCGGGCTTGATGCCCGTATGGTTGAAGTGGAAGTCGACATATCACCCGGCCTGCCCGGCACAATGATTGTAGGATTGCCCGATGCAGCCGTTAAAGAAGCCAGGGACCGTGTACGCGCTGCTGTGCGCAACTCCGGCTGCAGCTTTCCGATGAGGAGAATAACGGTCAACCTCGCGCCGGCGGATTTAAAAAAGATCGGCCCTACCTATGACTTGCCCATAGCAATCGGCATACTGGTTAGCTCGGGACAGATCAACATCGATGCTTCAAACACCCTCTTTTTGGGTGAATTGTCGCTGGACGGCAGCGTGCGGCATCTCAACGGTATCCTGCCCATGGTAGCCATGGCCAAAGAGAGGGGTATCACCAGTGTGTTCGTGCCCGTGGAAGATGCGGGGGAAGCTGCATTGATCGAAGGCATCCGGGTTTACCCGGTAATTGCGCTGGGACAGCTCGTAAGCCATTTCCAGGGTGAACTGGATATCCAGCCATACTCCGGGCAGGCATGCTGGGAAGACTCCTGCCAATCATACCGGCAGGACGATTTATCCCAGGTCAAGGGTCAGGAGCACGCCAAAAGGGCCCTTGAAGTGGCCGCCGCGGGCGGCCACAATGTGCTGATGGTAGGGCCTCCGGGCAGCGGCAAGACCATGCTGGCGCGTGCCCTGGCCAACATCCTTCCCGCCCTTACGCTCACTGAAGCAATAGAGGTGACCAAGATATATAGCGTCAGCGGGCTCACATCCCGGGACACCCCGCTTATCAACCACCGCCCATTCCGGGCGCCGCACTACTCCACTTCACATGCAGGCCTGGTGGGAGGTGGGCGCCTGCCACACCCGGGTGAGATAAGCCTGAGTCATCGCGGGGTTCTCTTCCTGGATGAATTCCCTGAGTTCAACCACATGGCGCTGGAATCACTGCGCCAGCCGCTCGAAGACAGGGTTATCACCATCAGCCGGGCCGAGGGCAGCCTGACTTTCCCGGCCAATTTCATACTGGTGGCTGCCATGAACCCCTGCCCCTGCGGATACTACGGTGACCCGGTCAGGGAATGCAAATGCTCATCCACTGTGGTCACACGCTATCAGAAAAGAATCAGCGGTCCACTGATGGACCGCATCGACATATTCCTGGATATTCCCCGCATAGATTACGATAAACTTACGGACGAAGGTCAGTCGGAGTTATCCGCCAGCGTACGCCGGCGGGTCCAGGAGGCCAGGCAGATCCAGCTCGAAAGGTTCAAGAATTCAGCTTTAACCGATAACGCCGACATGACCGCACTTGAGATAAGGCAGTTCTGCAAGGTCGATCCCCCGGCCCAGGCCCTGCTAAAAACGGCCATGAAGCAGATCCAATTCACCGCAAGGGCATTTCACCGCACACTCAAGCTGGCTCGCACGGTAGCGGACCTCGACGGAGCTCAAATAATCAAAACCAATCACCTGGCGGAGGCTTTGCAGTACAGGCAAAGAAATATCAACCAATAAACAGGCAGGCAGGGGCTGAGCCCCTGCCTGCCTGTTCGATAACATCACTACTATGGCGATATTTACTTTTTAAGCTCGTTGTACTTCCTGGCCATAGCTATGATGCCGTAATCGGTCAGTAGTACCGTGCGGTTTATGCCGTCCGACGCCTGGTATTGATCCAGGGCGGAGGTAAAAAGAACCTGGAATTCGGCAAAAAGCCACATCTGCCTGCGCAGCAGCATCAAAGCATAGATCGCCTCATCCAGGGGTATATTCTCATAGAATTGTTCCTCGGCAAATTTCGAGAAATATGCCGTAGCAACATCATAAGCATTCTGCTCGAAATACAGCTTTTTTAAATTCTTATAGAAAGACTCACCCTGGTTAACCAGCTTAAACTCGCGGACTTTTTTATAGGCCGTAGTCTTTGGATTGGACATCAACGCCTTTGCCCACTGCCTGGCTATCTCCTGGGCATGCTGCTCGGTGAAATTCAGCAACTTGTCAGCATAGGCTATATACATCCCGGCCATAGTAACCTCCTTTTACAGTTATCAAAGCTGATTTGGAAGCGCCATCTCTGCAAGAATCAATTAGCTTCAAATCTCTCTATTTCCACCTCCCTGTAAATATTTACTCAATTAAATTATAAATATGTAATCGCCAAATAACAAGAGACCTGAGTCACTTCTTGCGGGACAATTCGAAAACCACCGGACTGCCCGGATCTGGGCAGGCCACGGTGCATTTACCGGGATCCTTTTCCCACGGAAAGCTCCCGTCCGACATCAATACCTGGGCAAAGGGGAACAGGGTATAGAAAGCCCAGGCGCACATACCCGTAGGACACATATCGGTAATAAGGAACTCGTCGCCAACCTTGTGGGCGGCCACACATGTACCCTTCTGTGATATAACCTTCGCCGATACCATACGGTTTTCATAGTTCGCCATAACGCTCTCCTCCTCTCTTGCTGCTCCTGCACGAAAGATATCACGGTCAGCGCAAAAACGAAAGTTCACCGGCTCTCCTGCAAATGAGCAGAAAGCCGGTGAACTGAGGATGGCTGGTAAATAATCTACTTTACTTCTGCTTTGGCGCCTGCTTCTTCCAGCTTCTTCTTGATAGAAGCAGCCTCGTCCTTGTTTACGCCTTCCTTCACCGGCTTGGGCGCACCCTCGACCAGGTCCTTTGCTTCCTTCAAACCGAGCGTAGTCACCTCGCGCACGGCCTTAATGACGGCGATCTTGTTCTCGCCGACCTCTTTGAGAATTACCGTGAACTCAGTCTGTTCCTCGGTGGCAGCGGCGCCTCCGCCGGCTGCTGACCCGGCGGACGCCCCGGCAGCAACGGCCATGGGCACGGCAGCGCTAACCCCAAACTCATCTTCCAGTGCCTTGACCAGCTCCGAAAGCTCGATCACGGTCATTCCCTTTATCATCGTTACGATCTCGTCTTTTGTCATTTTAGTATCCTCCTGTTATTCGTTTTATCCAGTTGATTATTTACATAGGGTCAATGACCCTGTAGCTGCCTATTTCAGACGCCCTCGAGCTGCCTCGCCCTTGCCTGCAGCACTCCGACCAACCCACGCAGCGGGGAACTGAGCACGAAGTGAAGCGCGTAGACCGGTGACTTCAAGCGGCCCAGCAACTGGCTGATCAGCACTTCTTTGGACGGAATGGCGGCCAGGCTGATCACGTCAGCGGGTGTAAGCGCCTTGTCGCCAAGCATACCACCTTTAATCTTTAGCACCGAGTTTGCTGATTTGATATGCTCGACCAGGATTTTAGCCGGTTTGACGGCGTCGTCATAGCTGAGTGCGATGGCCATAGGCCCGGTCAGGAACTGGTCCAGGCCCTTTAGCCCGGCTTTTTCAGCTGCGAAACGCATGAGGGTGTTTTTAACTACTTTATATTCAACTCCCTGCTGATGCATTTGCCTGCGCAGTTGAACCATTTCTTTTGCAGTCATGCCGCGGTAATCCGTTGCGACTGCAACCACGCATTTACCCAGGCTGCCTGCAAGCTCGCTGATAACTGCCTCTTTCTGTTTGCGTATCATATCAATGCTCCCTAAAAAAATTATCCTCGCGCCGCTGCACGAGGATTTACCAGGATGCTATATATCGCTTCCTGTGAATTAACCTCGGCGGGTATCGGATTAAGCCTCACGGCGCCCGCTATCAACGGCTGATTTATTCTTTTATATATTTATTATGCGCTTACTGCCAGATCCGTTATGGTCTTGATATCAAGCCTGATACCCGGTCCCATAGTTGTCGAGACGGAAGCTGTTTTTATGTACTGACCCTTTACGCCGCTGGGCCTGGCGCGGGTAATGGCCTCAATAACCGACATGAGGTTCTCGTAAAGCTTCTCCTCATCGAAGCTTTTCTTGCCGACGGGAACGTGTATGATGGCGGTTCTATCGAGCCGAAACTCCACCCGTCCCTTGCGTACCTCGTTGATGGCCCGCGGCAGATCGGCGCCGGCAACAACCGTGCCTGCCTTGGGATTGGGCATAAGACCGCGCCTGCCAAGTATTTTACCCAGCTTGCCAACCTTGCCCATCATATCCGGGGTAGCTATGCTTACATCGAAATCCAGCCAGCCATCCTCGATCTTTTTCACCAGGTCATCCGCACCCACATACTCTGCGCCGGCATCCGTGGCAAGCCTGGCGCCCT
>Ga0268280_1002382_pt1 | contig 10989 bp, 10 predicted proteins | sample saktaG_9_FD_190139 | JGI IMG/M metagenome (GOLD analysis project Ga0268280, IMG submission 190139) | Saline water microbial communities from Sakinaw Lake, British Columbia, Canada - sak_2011_5_24_40m | ecosystem: Environmental > Aquatic > Non-marine Saline and Alkaline > Saline ...
GTAAAGGATGGAGATGTTATTGAAATTTCTAATGGAGATATAAGAAATAATGAATTGCACCTTTCAAGTTTCGGAGATGTAAAGTTAAGCAATGTGGTTCTTGAAGAGGTTCAGTCTAAACCTATTGTACAAACTAAATCTATAGACAAAATGCAAGTTAATGATAACATTTCTTCAAGAGCTTTTATTGTACAAATTTTTGGTCCAACATTTTATAGTGTTTGCTCGGAATGTAATAAAAAGGTTAATGAAATGGGTGAGTGCTTGACTCATGGAAAGATTATTCCAAAAAAGAACGCCATATTGACTTTAATTATTGATGATGGAACAGAAAATATTCGTGCTGTTTTGTTCTCAGAACAAATCAAAAAGATTACTAACTCTCTTGAAATTCCTAGTTCAGAAGAATTTATGGTTTTTAGAAATGATTTAATTGGAAAAGAGATTTTTATTGAAGGAAGCGTAAGGAAAAGTAAACTCTCTGAGAATTTAGAAATCTTTGTTAATGAAACTAGAGATGTGGATTTAGATAAGTTGATTGAAGAATTAGAAAAGCATTAGATTTTATTATTTATTATTTGATTTAAATTCTATTTTTGTTTTTATTCTTGGATTATCCTTGGAACCTTAAGCTTATTTTCAGGTATCTTCTTTAAATTTGTTTATAGAAAAGGTATTTAAATTGTAAAATCTATTCTTATTCATGAAATCCTCTAAAGATGCTGTTCCCCTTTTTAATATGCCTAATTTACATGTGAAAGGTATTGAATTACTTGGAGAATCTGAGAAACATGAACTTGAAAAGATTTCAAGAAAGAATATAGAAAAGATTAAAAGAATGATTGATAATGATTTTCTTTTAAAAATAGTTATACGGGTAAACTCTAAAAGTAAGGAGAATAAGGAGAAGAGAAAAAGGTATAGTATTACTATTGAAATTTCTGGTGAGATTCCTAGGATAGAAGCCAGTGATGAAGAATGGGATTTTAATAAGGCTATAAACAACGTTTTTCAGAAATTAAGTATTGAAATTGAACACAAATTTCATCTAATGGATAAACATTAAAATTAAATATAACTTCTACTCTATCTTTAGTATTAAGCCTGTGTAGCTCATTTGGTAGAGCACCGCATTCGTAATGCGGGGGTAGTCGGTTCAATCCCGGCCGCAGGCTTTTAATTTTTTGACAGACAGCTAAGAACTTCTAGCTTCTAGGGTTCTTGTAATTATTTCTTCTTTATCTATATCTCTAATCTTTAACATCGAAATATCCTTATTTTCGCTTTCAAGGGCCCTTAATTTTCCTCTTAATTTAGAAAAGGTTTCTTTAGATCTTCTCTTACATCTCATTCCAAAAGCATATCCGCGTGGTTGCATACCTTCTAACTCTGATTCAATTGTACATTTTTCGAAGACTATAGAAAGTATTTTTTTATAGTTCCTTTCTCCTAATCTATCAAAGACATATACCTGATCCAAGGTGCATTTTCCTAAACCTTGCTCAGCCATTAATTCTTTTAACTCAGCAAAATAAGTGCTAGACATGTTATTTAATAGTGGTTCTATTATATAAACATAGTGTTTTTTTCGTGGTTAGAATATATATAACGTAAACAGATAAACCTTATAAATAAGGAAAGCCCTATTTTTTTTATGGCAACATTAAAAGAGATTAAAGAAGAGATAGTTAGTACAGAAGTTATTGAAGAAGAAAAGGATATTAAAAAGAAGACTAAAAAAGCTAAAGAAGAAAAGGAAGAAAAAAGTAAAAAAGAAAATAAAATTTCAGATTTACCTGGTATTGGGCCAGGCACAGTACAGAAACTTGAAGATGCAGGTATTTATGATTTAATGGGTGTTGCAGTGCTTTCTCCTGCTGAACTTGCAGATATGGCTGGACTTGGAGAAGCTGTGGCTAGAAAAGCTATTCAAGCAGCTAGAAAATTAATGGATTTAGGATTTCAAACAGGAAGTGAATTTTCAGAAAAGAGAAAGGAAGTATTTTTTATTGGAACAGGGAGTAAAAACTTAGATAATCTTCTTGGGGGCAAGGGTGTTGAAACTAAATCAATTACTGAATGCTATGGTGCTTTTGGTTCGGGTAAATCTCAGTTGGGCTTTACCTTGGCTATAAGAACCCAATTACCGTTGGAAATGGGTGGAGCAAATGGAAAAGCAGTATTTATTGATACAGAAGGTACTTTCAGACCAGAAAGAATAAGACAAATTGCTACTGGGATTGGTTTGAATCCTGAAAATGTTTTGAAAAATATTTTTGTTGCAAGAGCTTTCAATTCAGACCATCAGATACTTTTACTTGATAAGGTTCAGGAAATGATAAAGAATAATGAGCCCATTAAATTGATTGTTGTTGATTCTTTAACAGCACATTTTAGGGCAGAATTTTCAGGAAGAGGACAATTAGCAGATAGACAACAGAAATTAAATAAATATCTTCATAATTTAATGAAGATTGCTGAACAAAATAACCTGGCTATTTATGTTACTAATCAGGTTATGTCAAATCCTGGCTTGTTATTTGGAGATCCAACAACAGCAATAGGTGGAAATATTGTTGGACATGCAAGTACTTATAGAATCTATCTAAGAAGAGGTAAAAAGGGCTCAAGAGTTGCTAAATTAATTGATAGCCCTAATTTGCCTGATAGCGAAACTATTTTCTTTGTAGCAAGCAAAGGGGTTACAGATGATGAGGCAGGAGATTAAAATGCCTGAAAAAATAAAATTTTGTTTGGATGATGCTGTTCTAGGAAAGGTTAGTGGAACCTTAGAAGATGGTTTAGTAAAACTTGATGGGCTTGGAGAGTTTACTGTAGGCGGTTCAAGTTTTACTATTTATCCTCATGGAGAAAGGCACCTTTGCGGACTATCTGGCTTTGATTCTATGAAAGGTGATGAATGTCCTGCTTGTAGTTTAAGTGATAGAGCATCAGGCATGATATCTCGATTAAGTGCTGCATTAGGATTTAATGGATATTAAATTTAAATTTCTTTTAAAGTATTAAATTTAAATTTCTTTTAAAGTATTAAATTTAAATTTCTTTTAAAGTATTAAATTTAAATTTCTTTTAAAGTATTAAATTTAAATAGGCTTTAGTCTTATGCTACTTATGGATATACCCTATGCTTTCATACTTTTACCAATATTAATATTTTTTGCTAGAGTTATAGATGTTAGCATCGGAACAGTTAGAATAATTTTTATTTCCAAGGGTTTTAAGTTTTTATCTTTTATTTTGGGTTTTTTTGAAGTTTTGGTTTGGCTTATTGCTATACAACAACTTTGGTCTAATCTAAATAATCCTTGGCTTTATTTTGCCTATGCTCTTGGTTTTGCAACAGGGAATTATGTTGGAATTTGGATTGATGAAAAACTTTCTATTGGTACGGTTCTATTGAGAATTATTATTAAAAAGCACTTTCATAAGCTCCTTCGTGAATTAAAGGCAAATAATTATCCTGCAACAGTTATAGATTGTTATAGTGAAGATGAACGTACTGATGTAAAAATGATATTTTCAGTTATTCGAAGAAAAGATTTAAGGAAAGTACTTAAAATTCTTAATGGAGTAAATCCTAGTGCATTTTATACCACTGAGGATATAAGAAGTCTTAGTAAAAATTCTCATTTGGTAAATAAATCAAAACATCTTATTCAAAGAAAGCTTAAGTAATTTTATTTTAAATAATTGATTTACATAAGGCTATTAAATCTAAAAATTATATTAATTTATGGAAAAAAGAGGACTAAGTGAAGAAGAAGCAAAGAAAAGATTAGATGAGTATGGCTTAAATGAAATCAAAGACACTACCCGTGTTTCTCCTTTAAAGATTTTAATAAGGCAGGTTAAGAATAATGTTGTAGTATATTTATTAATCGCTGCAATGATTATATCCTTTTTCGTTGGAAAGTCTATCACTGCTTATACTATTTTAGCGGTTTTATTAATTGTTATATTCACTGGTTTTTTTCAAGAGTATAGGGCTGAAAAAGTAATTAATTCTTTGAAAGATATGCTTATGCCTATTTCTATTGTAATAAGAGACGGAAAAGAAAAAGAGATTTCTTCTAAAGAAATTGTTTCTGGTGATTTGCTTGTTTTAAGAACTGGTGAAAGAATTCCTGCGGATTGTATTATTTTAGAAGAAAGGGATTTACTAATTAATGAGTCTGTCTTAACAGGAGAGTCTAAGGAGGTTGCTAAAAAGATAACAGCTGATGAGAATAAATATTCTGATGAAAATATAGTTTTTGCTGGCTGTTTTATTGTAAATGGAAAGTGTATTGTAAAAGTAATTGAAACCGGAATGAGTACTAAATTTGGTAAGATAGCTGGAATGATTTCTAGTGCAGAAAAGGAATTACCTTTGCAAAAAAAGGTAAATCACATAGCTAAATTTATGGTGGTTGTTGCTATTGTTTTTTCTTTGCTTACTGGTATTTCAATATTGTTAGGTCGGCCTTTTTCAGAAAGTTTATTTTTAGATACTTTAATCTTGGTAATTGCACTTTCTGTTTCTGCTTTTCCAGAAGGTTTTCCTGTTGTTTTAACTACTGCTTTATCTGCAGGTGCTTACAAAATGGCAAAGCAGAATGCTATTGTTAATAGGATGTCAATTATAGAAACTCTTGGTGAAACTACTGTAATTTGTTCAGATAAAACTGGGACAATAACAAAAGGTGAGATGACTGTAAAAAAGATATTTCAGGATGATAAATTAATAGATATTACTGGTGTTGGTTATGAGGGTAATGGGGATTTTTTAATTGATAATAAAAAAGTAAATTTACAAAAAGAGATGGTTCTCAAAAACTTTCTTAGATGTTCAGTCTTATGTAATGATGCTAAAATAGAGAGAACAGGCGAAGATAAGATATTTAAAACTCTTGGCACTCCAACTGAATCTTCATTGTTAGTTATGGCTGCTAAGGCAGACATTTATCAGGAAGATATTTCTTCTCAAAGAATTGAAGAGATTCCTTTTAATTCTGAAAGAAAAATAATGAGTGTTTTGTGCAAGCTAAAAGACGGAAATGTGGTTTATTCAAAAGGTGCTTTAGAATTTTTATTAAAAAAATGTAAATATATCCAAAGAAATAATGGTGTTTTTACTTTAACAGAAAAGCAGAGAAAAAGAATAATTCAGGTAAATAAGGAACTTACCTCTGATGCTTTAAGAACCTTGGCCCTTGCTTACAAACCCATAAAAACTTTTTCAAAAGACCATTTTGAACAAGATTTGATTTTTATTGGATTGGTGGGTATAGAAGATCCACCTAGGGAAGAAGTAAAAGGGGCTATTGGTTTATGCTTGAGATCAGGAATAAAAGTAAAAATGATTACAGGCGATGATAAAGAAACTGCAATAGCAATAGCAAAAAGGGTTGGATTGATTGGTGAAGTTTTAGAGGGTAGTGAGCTTGATGCTCTTTCTGAAAAGGAATTATCTAAAATTGTAGATCGGATTTGTATTTTTGCAAGAGTTAAACCTGAACATAAATTAAAGATAGTTAAGGCATTAAAGTTAAATGGTGAGATTGTTACAATGACTGGGGATGGCGTTAATGATGCTCCTGCTCTAAAGGAAGCCCATATCGGTGTGGCTATGGGTCAAAATGGAACAGATGTTTCAAGGTCTGTGGCAGATTTAACTTTAAGGGATGATAATTTCGCTACTATAGTTTATGCTATTAAAGAAGGAAGGACTATTTTTAAGAATATAAGAAAATTTGTAAGTTATCAGCTTTCTTGTAATTGGGCAGAGCTAGTTATTTTATTTATCGGTGTTTTATTATCTCCTCTCTTTGGTTGGCAAATTCCCCTTCTTTTAGCTATTCAAATTTTGTTTATGAATCTGGTTACAGATGACTTGCCTGCTATAACTCTTGCTTTTACTCCACAATCTCAGGATATCATGGATGAACAACCTAGAAAGAAAAAAGAAATTTTGAATAAATCTCTTATTGTGTGGTTTGCAATTGCTGGTTTTTCTATGGCTTTGATAACTCTCCTTGCATTTTATACTGCCTTTAATATTTTCAATCTTAATTTTATGCATGCTAGGACAATTGCTTTACTTACCCTTATTTTTTTAGAAATTGCTAATGCTTATAACTTTATTTCACTTAGAAAGGTAGTAAATTTTAAATCTTTAAGGGTCAATAAATATTTATTCTATGCTTCAATAATTTCAATTATAGCTACGATTGTGGTAATTTATTCTCCTTTAAATAAAGTTCTTTCAACAACCCCCCTTAGGTTATTTGAATGGGCTATAGCAATTGTAGCTTCTCTTTTTATTATATTAATATTTAATATTTTAAAGAAAGTAAATGAAAAGAAGGGATTCTTTAATCTAGAACATTTTTAAATAAGCTTTTTTGCTTGAAAGAAGCAGATATGGGCAAACAGGGATTTGAACCCTGGTCATCTCCTCCGCAAGGAGATATTCTATCCGGACTGAACTATTCGCCCTTAATTAACTTTAATTTGCCCTTATTGGCTAAGCCAGGGGGCTAGTATGCAGTTAGACTATTATTTTTGGCTTTATAAAACTTTAAAATAGGGTTGTTTTTTTGTTAAAAATTAGATTTAAATACCTATAAAACTCTAGTTAATTATGCTAAACAAAAAAGGGGAAGCACAAGAGGTTAAGAAACCTAAAGAACAAAGATTTGGAACATTTTCAGGTGTTTTTATGCCTTCTTTACTTACTATTTTAGGCGCAGTAATGTATTTGATTCTTCCCAAGGTTTTGGGAGGGGTTGGTTTTATAAAAACTATTCTTATTATTCTTATTGCTCATTCAGTAACTCTTGCAACTGCTTTTTCTATATCTGCTATAGCCACTAATATCAATGTTAAGGGCGGCGGACTTTATTATTTAATTTCTAGAAGCCTTGGTTCAGAATTTGGTGGTAGTTTGGGCATTCAGCTTTATTTAGCTCAAACAATAGCTGCTAGTTTCTATGCTATAGCTTTTGCAAGAGGAATAGTTAGTGTTTTTGCTTATTTTGGAGTTCCGGTTTTAGAGTTTTATATTGCTTTGATTTCTCTGGCTTTATTTGGGATTATGGTATTTGTTGGAGCTAATTTTGTTATTAAAGTACAGTATTTTATTTTTGGAGCAATTCTTTTGAGTTTGGTTTCCATTTTCTTGGGTCCTCAAACAGGTAATCTTTCTACTATGGTTTTTACTTCTTCTGCATTAACTTTTTGGGTAGCTTTTGCAATGTTTTTTCCGGCTGTAACTGGAATTGATGCGGGAGTTGGGATGAGTGGGGAATTAAAAAATCCTAGAAAGAGTTTAGTTAGGGGGACTTTTATTGCAATAGCTGTAACCTTGTTAATTTATCTAGCTCTTGTTGTTAAGCTTGCTCTTTCAGGAGATCCTGGTGCACTTTTTACAAATCCTGAAATCGTTCAAAAGTTAGCTTTATTTTCTCCTTTAGTTATTCTTGGAATTTTAATGGCAACTTCTTCTTCTGCATTAAGTAGTTTAATGACTGCACCAAGATGTCTTGTTGCAATGGCTGAAGATAAAATTCTTCCAAAGTTCTTGAGTTTTCTAGGAAAAAAGAGTGGAAAGAATTCAGAGCCCAGAGTTGCTATTGTTTTAAGTCTGTTAATAGGAATAGCAGTAATTTTCTCTGGTTCTTTAGAAGTTGTATCTCAGATTGTTTCTATGTTTTTCTTAAGCGTATATGGTTGGATAAATGGGGCTGCTTTTTTCGAGAAAATGTCCCATAATCCTAGTTATAGACCTACTTTTAATTCGCCTGTTTTAATTTCACTTTATGGAGCCTTGGCAGCTTATATTGTAATGTATTTATTTAATCCCCTAGTAATGCTTATTGTTATAGTAGTACAGTTATTCTTATTTTTTATATTATATAAAAATAAAAAGTCAATGAAAATTGAAGGGGTTTGGGAAGGAGTTTCATTTCAATTTATGCGGCTTTTTTTGAAAAAGATGGATAAAAATGCAAAAACCGCAAAAAACTGGAGACCGACTTTACTTGCTTTTTCAACAAAAGAATTGAATAATCATCCTATTGCTTCGCTACTTCATTGGATTAGTGCAAAGAGAAGTATTACTAAAATGTATTTTTTAAATAAGGGTAATGTGGAAAAGGATAAGGAAAAGGGTGCGGCTTATCAAGAATCTTTGCTGAGATATGTAAAAGAACATAATCTGGATATATTTCCTAGAAGTATTTTAACTGAAGATGTGCAATCTACAATATACAATTTAACTCAGGCAGAAACACTGGGAAATCTTCCTTTAAATACAGTACTCCTTGATTTCGATAAAAAATTAAAAATAAATGATCTCGCAAGGAATATGACTGCATTTAAGAAGAACATAATAATTCTGAGAAATCAATCAGGGTTTTCTAATTTTAAAAGAGTTGATGTTTGGTGGAGTTCAAATAAGAATGGAAATCTTATGATTCTTTTAGCTTATTTAATAACTCATTCAGATCAATGGTTAGAAAAAGATGCAACAATAAGAATATTCCATGTAGTAAATAATAAGAAAACTAAAGATGCGGAAATAAGACAATTGAAGAAATTAATAGAAGATTCAAGAATTGAAAATATCGAGTTAGAGATTATAGAAAAAGGGAAGTCTAGTATCCCTGATATCATTAACTCTAAATCTTCACATTCAGACTTATCTATTATTGGATTGATGAATCTTGAAAACAAATCAAATAAAGAAGTTACTAGTTATATTGAAAATTTTACAGAAAAGTTAAAGGTAAGCTTGATTGTTTTCGCAAACGATAATATTGATTTTAGAGTTAATTAAAATATCTTCTTGATTAAAATTATTTGAAACATTTGAAACTTTATTTAGTAGTTGGTTTTGTTTTTATTGACTCTATTTGTCCAAAAGTCTCTATACATGCTTGAAATCCTACTGCTTCATCAATGTCACAGATAAGTTCTAAATCTCGATTCCCATTAAATCTTATTCTTAGTGGATTCTCTTTAAAGTGATTTACCCAATCTTCTTTTCTATTTGGAGGTTCTGAAGTGTAGGCTGGATTTCTTAATACTTCTCTAGGATATATGCAAAAGTTTCTACAAAGTCCTTTTATTGCTTCTACCTTTAAGTCTGATTTTCCAATAATAAAGCCGTAAAGGGCTCCTGAATCCATTTGGTTATTGGTTTCTATTTGTCCTATGTTTCTTACAGGAACGTCTTTTAGTAGCCATCTGAGATAACTCTTATATTTTTCAAAGACTACTTCTCTGCCACCAAATAAATCGAGTGCTTGCATAATTTATTTTATGTTAGTTTCATCTAAATTTAATTAAAATATTTAATCTCTTTCGCAGAATTCTAGACTGGCTTCACTTACTACAAAGTCTGTAAGTGTTGGACAACAGCTTTCTCTTTCTACTGGATCTGGAAATACTTCTTTCCATTTTTTTTCGAAATCTTCTTTTCTATATGGTGCTTGGTCTTGAAAGTTTGTTGGACTCCCTAAGTAGTCTCTAGGGTTAGTAACTTGGCTCATAAAAATGTGCTTTAACTGTCCATCACTTAGAGTATTATCGCCTCTTGCAAATTTACTCAATGCATCTAGATCTAGTGCGCAAACCCTCTCCAAATATTTGGTTTTTTCTAGGGGCATAGTTAATGTTATTTCCCTACAAAATTTTCTAAACCTTTGTTTAACTGCATCTATTCCACCAAATAATTCTAGTCCATGATAGGTTGTTTCTGGCATGATTTTTTTATGCTAAATTAGTTTAAAAGGATTACTTTAATCCACAATATAGTTTGTTTTGGATAAAATAGGGTTTATTTAGAACAAGAAGTTTTCTCTGAGATGTAATTTTTATTTCTACAGGAGGTTTAAATTTCTATTTTAGAAAATAGGTAGCTCCCAATTAGGGTTACAATAATAGAGCAGGTTATAAGAACAGTTAAATCAAGACCAAGTCCTAAATGAGATATTCCGGTTAATGCGCCTCTTATTCCATCAACACCATAGGAAAATGGATTTATTTTAATTACCAGGTTTAATGCACTAGGCAGATTATCTAGTGGAAATAGTGCTCCGGATAAAAAGAATAGGGGCATGATTATAAAATTCATAATTAATTGGAATCCTTGCATGTCTTCTAATTTTGAAGCTATTGCTGTTCCCAGTGCGGTGAATAAGATGGCTATTAGAAACATAAAAACTAGAGCTAGAGGAATCATTGCGATACTTGTTGGTCTAAAGCCTATTAGCATGGCTATTAAAAGAACAATTAAACCTTGTATTGAAGCAACAGTTGCTCCACCTAGGGTTCTTCCAATCATAATTTTGTATCTTGAAACAGGGGCTATTAGAGTTTCTTTTAAAAATCCAAATTGTCTATCCCATATAATTTCTATTCCATTAAACATGGCAGTAAATAGTATGCTCATTCCAATGATTCCTGGAGAAAGAAAATCAAGATAATTTCCCCCGCCAGCTTTTTGAAATATTGCTCCAAAACCAAATCCTAATGCTACTAAAAATAAAATTGGTTGTGCTAAACTTCCGATTATCCTTGTTCTACTTCTCCAATATCTTTTGATTTGCCTAAGCCACATCATATAAACTGGAGAATTCATTTTTTTGCTCCGGACCACATTCGTCTTCTTAGTCTCATACTATCTTTGGTATTTGCTTCTTCTTCTCTTATGGTTTTTCCTGTTAATTTCAAAAAGGCTTCTTCTAAGGTTTTGGTTTTTGTCTTGGCTTTTAATTCTTTTGAGGTTCCAATGATCATAATTTTACCGCGGTCTATTACAGCAATTCTATCGGCTATTTTATCTGCTTCTTCCATATAATGTGTTGTTAAAAAAACAGTCATGCCTTCTTTTTTATTCATTTGTTTTATGTATTCCCATAAAAAGTTTCTTGTTTGTGGATCTAAGCCTAGTGTTGGTTCATCAAGAAATAAAATTTTTGGGTG
>Ga0268280_1002383_pt1 | contig 10987 bp, 11 predicted proteins | sample saktaG_9_FD_190139 | JGI IMG/M metagenome (GOLD analysis project Ga0268280, IMG submission 190139) | Saline water microbial communities from Sakinaw Lake, British Columbia, Canada - sak_2011_5_24_40m | ecosystem: Environmental > Aquatic > Non-marine Saline and Alkaline > Saline ...
AAAGCGAAGGCAGCCAACTGGGTCTTTCCTGACGCTCAAAGACGAAAGCGTGGGTAGCAAAAAGGATTAGATAGGTCCTTGTTCCGATTTCTATCGGAACGAATGGTGTCCCCTTTGACAGTGATGTCAAAGTGCGTATCTAGCTATATCGGGGAAACCCTTATTAGGGGTAATCCCGAGGGAAGTCGTAATTGACCCCGTAGAGACTATCCATTTATGGAGTACTAATAGCTTTTGCTATTAGGAAACGCTAGACATCTTATCAAAAGATGATTATATAGTCCGATCCTCCAAGTAATTGGAGCAAAATACTACAAGATGACCCTTGTAGTCCACGCCCTAAACGATGGGTGCTAGTTGCTGGTAGTATCGACCCTATCAGTGACGAAGCTTACGCGTTAAGCACCCCGCCTGGGAAGTACGGCCGCAAGGCTAAAACTCAAAGGAATAGACGGGAGTTCGCACAAGCGGTGGAACATGAGGTTTAATTCGATAACAAACGAAGAACCTTACCAGGGCTTGAAATTCTGATGAAATTCCGGTGAAAACCGGAACCTCTGCGAGGACATCAGAACAGGTGCTGCATGGTTGAAGATTCGACCCATTCTGAAGTAATTCAGAATGCAAAACCAGCTCATAACGGTGAAACCCTAATTCTTTTATGTTATTATATAAAGAATGGGCAATACCGTGGGAAGCACAAATTCTAATTTATGTAACTTTCCTAAAAATAGGTTTGAGACTTATATTTTAGGTTTATGGTGCGCTGATGGCTTTAGTAGAAGCAGTAGTGTGGGAGTTAGTAATATAGACGTTGATTTAATCAGATCGTCTAAGAAATTTTTAGAGAATTATTTTCCAAAAGAGAGATTACGTTTAACAGTATATTATCCATTAGATAAATATAATGATAAACAAAAGCGGAAATTAATTCCTAAAGATTTTTGGGAAATAAAAACTACATTCTGCGTTTCTAAAAAAGCTAAACACATCGCCTATCATTTATATGTAAACAGTCGTCCTTTTTTACGACTATTTACAAAATGTAGGCAGAAAATAAAAATAACAGTTAGAGAAAAGAATATTTACGCTTATTTTGCAGGAAGATTTGATGGAGATGGTTCTATAGACAAGGATTTTAGAAAGGACTGTCGAATAGTGTATAGTACAGAAAAAGAAGCAATCGAAGATTTAAATTTATTACAAAAATTTAATTTTCCACTTAGTAAAGTTTACAGATATAGAAAGGCAAAAACGTATGTTCTTTATGTTTCTAGATTTGAAGCAAGTAATTTTTTGAAAAACATAAGTAAATATTCTATAAAGTTATATAAATTAGAATTTGTGCCCCGTAGAGACTTAATCTTTAATTAGGCCTTAAAGATTTTATTATTTATTTTTAGTAGATAATAAACGCTGGTCCCCAATTTTTTGCTGATGAAAAATTGGGTGATGGTATAGTCCATACCATTAGTAATAATGGAATAATATGGTCGTCAGCTCGTGGCGCGAGTCGTTCCCTTCAGTGGGGAAACGAGCGCAACCCCTGTCCTATGTTACAAGTGTCATAGGAGACCGCCTCGCACTCAGTACAGGAATTTTAATTTCTGTTCGTGTTCTGAGTGCGGGGAGGAAGGTGGGGATGACGTCAAATCAGCATGGCCCTTTGATGCCCTGGGCTACACTCATGTTACAATGGGATTGACAATGCGTTGCTAAACCGTAAGGTGGAGCTAATCGCATCAAACAATCTCCCAGTCCGGATTGAGGTCTGAAACTCGACCTCATGAAGTTGGAATCGCTAGTAATCGCGGGTCAGCTATACCGCGGTGAATACGTTCTCGAACTCTGTACTCACCGCCTGTCAAGTCAAGGAAGCCGGGAATACCTAAAAATCCCTCTCGGGGGAACTAGGGTAGGTTCGGTGACAGGGGCTAAGTCATAAGGCGAAAGCCAGTTGTGACCTAGAGGAGTAATCTTCTAGAAAAATCTAACTGTATCGGTGAAGCCCAAGTGCTTTTTTATAAAGGTAACGGGTAATACCGAGGGAAGCTGGAAAATTTATGATTACAAATTCAAGAGACATTAGAGATCTTAGAAAATCTCTAAAATTAAGTAAGAGACAAAGATTGTTCTTAGTAGGAACATTGTTAGGGGATAGTGCTTTATTACCCAATGCTTGGGGTAAAAGTTATCGATTGAGTATACAGCATGGAGCAAGTCAAAAAGAATATCTTTTTTGGAAATATAAAATTTTCAAAAAGTGGATTCTTTCTTGTCCCAAGCATTATGCAAAAACTAATTCTTGGCATTTTCGAACTATCAGTCATCCTGATTTTACTAATTTTGCTTATAACTTTTATAGAAAAGGCAAAAAGATATTACCAAAAGATATAGAGGAATATCTTAAAGAACCTTTTGTTGTAGCTGTTTGGTATATGGATGATGGAAATATTCGAAAAACCGGGAATAAAATTTATGGTGCTATGTTAAATACTCAGAGTTTTTCCTGGGAAGAAAACGCAAGATTAAAGAATCTTTTAGAGGAGATATATAAGGTTAAAATTTTGATTTTAAAAGATCATAATAAACCAAGGTTATATATTTCAGGATGTGAAAATACTAAAAAATTCTTCTCAGTAATTAAACCCTATTGTTTATCTTATTTCGATTATAAATTTTCTTAGCCCCGTAGAGACTACACGTTGGCTCCAGTTCTTTTTAAAAAAGGGCTGGATGAAGATATAGTCCATGCCCATGGAAACATGTGGAATATCATGAACAAGGCACCGCTAGCGGAAGCTGGTGGTGAAACTTTTCTTTTATAGAATTTTTTATCTGTTTTTTCAGATAAAAACTTTTAGGTTGATTCTGTCATTCATCAATTGATGAATTTTGATAGATATGGATGTTAGTCTTACCATCCAAAAAACAAGACTAATTACACTTGGGGTAACCAGAAAGGATTGAAATTAAAAACAGCTTTGTCTATTTGACAAGGTTGTTTTTTGTTTTATGGTCTGGTATACTTTAAAAATAATGATTGAAATATTTTCGAAAAAATTGATATATAATATATAATACAAAGATTAATTTTTATGAATAACAAACCCACAATTCTATTAGTAGAAGACGATCCTTTTTTGAGCAGTGTTTTAAGAATGAAATTAGAAAAAGAATTATTCAAAGTTGTTAGAGCGGCAGATGGCGATGAGGCGTTGAATTTTTTAATAGAACAAGGAGTAAAACCTGATTTAATTCTCTTGGATTTAATTTTGCCAAAGAAAAACGGTTTTGAAGTTTTGGAAACAATTCGTCAAGATCCACTTTTAGAAAAGCTTCCAGTTATTATCATTTCTAATTTAGGGCAACCTTCTGATATTGAGAGGGGGAAGGCGCTAGGAGTTATTGACTATTTCATAAAAGCTCGTCTTTCTGTAGAAGAATTAGTTAATAAAGTGAAAAAAGAGACAGAAGTGATTAAACAATCAGAATCCGGAGAATAAATTTCTTGACAATAGAAAAATTTATTTCTATACTGTAATCAGTAAATAAAAAGGTCGAATTTAAATAATTAATTATAAATTAGAATGAAAACAAAAAAAGGATTTACTTTGTTAGAGTTACTTATTGTTATAGGTATTTTATCAATTTTATCAACTACGGTAGTTTTAGTAATTAATCCAGCTCAACTTTTGAAAAAAGCTCGCGATTCTCAAAGAATTTCTGATCTTAATACACTAAAAACAGCAATTGCTTATTATATTACTGAGGCACCTACGCCTGATATAGGAACTGTTACTCCAACTTATTCTGAGGTAGCTGACGTTATATGTATGACTAGGGCCGCAGATGCTAGTGTGCTTTTAACTACAGGTGGCGCTGGTTGGATTCCTATTAATTTTGGTGGACTAACAGGTGGCTCGCCAATTGGTTCTTTGCCAAAAGACCCTAACCCTACGATTGCTACTGCTAGCCCTGGACGTTATTATGTATATTTAGTAGGAAGCGCTACTGATTATACTTTTGAGCTTGCAGCTAATATGGAAAGTACATATTATACAACCAGTGGAGATGGAGACGTAGAAACAGGTGATGGTGGTTCAATATCTACACTTTATGAAGTGGGAACTGCTATGGCTGTTCTTACTACTACAACTGCTGCTTGTTATGTTGGTTCAGGAGTATAATTTAGATAGATTTAGTTTATGAATTGGTTTTCTAGTTTTTTACTTACAATTTCCCGCCCCGCTTTAGGATTAATAATCTTAGCGGGGCTTTTGCTATACTGGATTTTAAAGAAGAAATTACCAAAGGAGAAATTTTTAAAATTAATTGTTTATATTTTTTCAGGCGTAATAATATTCCAATCTATTTTTTTTACAATCCTTAATTGGTGGCTATGGTCCCAGCAGGGACTTACTCAGAGGCTTTTACCTCCGCATAGTCCAATTAGTTATGTTTTAAAATATTCATGGCAGCATTATTGGTTTGAATCAATTGTTACTATTATTACGGCAGTTATAGTATTTTTTGGTATATATTTTTTAAACAAGAAGTTTGAAAAGAATCTTTTTTATAATGAAGAAAAATACTTAGCTGCTTTAGGTGTTTTGGCTGTTGGTTGGCCTAATTGTTTAATTTTTCTTTGTTTGGTTCTTTTTTTGGGGGTGGTTTTACATTTAATTTCTTTTCTTTTTAATAAAGGAAGAAATCGTTTACCTCTTCTTTATTTTTGGATTCCTTGCGCTTTACTCATCTTGCTTTTAAGTGATATAATAAATAAGTACATTGGAGTAAATCAGTTTATTATTTAATTCTTATGGTTCTTCCTCCAGAAATTCTTAAAAAACTTATCCTTGATACAGGTCTTTTATCTGAGAAAGATTTTGATAATACTTTAAAAGAAGCAAAAAGAATAGAAAAAGATCCAGTTGATCTTTTAATTTCTCGCGGGTTTATTACCCGTGATTTTTATGCTGATATTATTGCTAAACAACTTAGTGTTCCAAGAATAAAATTAATAGGAATGCAAATTCCTACAGAAATTCTTAATATTCTTCCAGAAGAAATAGCCAGAACAAGAAATGCAGTTGTTTTTGATAAGCAGGATAATTCATTGAATGTAGCAATGTTAGATCCAGCAAATTTAGAAAATCTAGATTTTTTGGAAAAATACAGTGGATATTTTATTAAATCTTATTTAGCTTCTGATGAAGATTTAAAATCTGCTTTTGCGCAATATGGAGAAGAAGTTTCTCAAGATTTTAAAAAAGTTATACAAGACAGTATTCGTTCCTCATTAAAATTAAAAGGAGTTGAGGCGAAAAAAGCGGCAACAGAATTTCCTATTGTTTCATTAACTAATAATATTATTTCCTATGCTGCTTCTATAAATGCAACAGATATTCATGCTGAACCATTGGCTGACGAGGTTTTAATTCGTTTTCGCATTGATGGAGTTATGCGAGAGATAGTAAGATTAGCTAAAGAAATTCATCCAGCAATAGTTGCGCGAATTAAAATTTTATCTAATTTATCAATTGATGAACATAACAAAGCGCAAGATGGTAGGTTTAAGTATAAATATGCTGATGCTATTTTTGATATTCGTGTTGCTATAATGCCTACTCTTTATGGAGAAAAAGTAGAAATGCGTCTTTTAACTGGATCTACCAAACCTATGAGTTTTCAAGAATTAGGAATGTTAGAAGATACTGCAAAAATTATTCAAGAAAATATTACAAAAACCACGGGGATAATTTTGGTTACTGGTCCTACTGGTTCTGGTAAGACTACAACTCTTTATGCAATTTTGAATAAACTTAATAGACCAGAGGTTAATATTGTAACAATTGAAGATCCTATTGAATATGAGCTTAAATATGTAAATCAGACGCAAGTAAATGAAAAGGCTGGGATTAGTTTTTCAAATGGATTGAGATCTATTTTACGTCAAGATCCTGATATTATCATGGTTGGTGAAATTCGAGATAAAGATACCGCAGAAATTTCTACTCACGCTGCTTTAACAGGGCATTTAGTTCTTTCTACCTTACATACAAATGATGCGCCTACTGCTGTTCCTCGTTTAATTGATATGGATATTCCTCCTTTTTTGATTTCAGCAACAGTGAATTTGGTAATAGCCCAAAGATTGATAAGAAGAGTTTGTTATGATTGCGTTGAAAGTTATCAGGTACAAGATGATATGGATAAAACCATTAATAGACAATTAGTATTATTAAAAGGTGAAAATGTATCTCCTTATCATCCTAAACAGCTTTATCGCGGGAAAGGATGTAAATCTTGTAATTTTACTGGTTATCGCGGACGTTTGGCTATTTATGAAGTTTTTAATATTACTGAGCAGGTAAGAGAATACATTCAAAGAAGTGATTTTTCTCTAGATGGTTTAAGAAGAATTGCTTTTGCTCATGGAACTAGAACAATGTTTGAAGATGGTCTTAAAAAAGCTGAATTAGGATTAACAACCGTTGAAGAAATTCTTAGAGTAACTAAAGAATAATTATGTTGTTTCATTATTTAGCTCAAGATGCTAATGGTCGCATAAAAGAAGGAAATGTTAATCAGCCTAATACAAAGGCGGTTTTAGAATATTTAACAACGCAAAAATTAAAACCACTTTCTGTTAAACCGTTAATGTTAGCAGAAGGAGGAAAACAACTTGCCATCTTTAAAAAAACTCTTGGTCTAGCAGATAAAGTTTTTTTAACTAAATATCTTGCTTTAATGCTTAAAGTTGGAACTGATTTATTTAGTGCTATTGATATTTTAATTCAAGATTTTGAATCAGGTCCAGCAAGACGATTTTTATTTGAAACAAGATCTAATTTAGAACAAGGTAAACCATTTTGGCAAACTTTTGCTAATCATCCTGAATATTTTTCTTCAGTAATAACAAATTTAATTAAAGCTGGAGAAACTTCAGGAAACCTAGAAGCAACCCTTGATCAGGTTTCTTTGGATTTAGAAAGAGAGAGGAATTTACAGACAAAAGTAAAATCCTCCTTAGTTTATCCTATCATTCTTTTGATGACTTCTGTTGGTATGGTGATCTTCTTAGTGACTTTTGCTGTTCCTAAATTAGGAGAAATGTTTATGAGTACTGGGCAGGCACTTCCAACTTTTACCAGAATAGTTCTTGGTACAGGAATGTTTTTAAATAGGAATCTTCTTATAGTATTTCCTCTTTTAATCGCTATTCCTATTGGTTTGTTTTATTATTTCCAAAAAACTCTAAAAGGAAAGGAAAAATTCGCTTCTTTTATGGAAAAAGTACCAGTAGCACGTGAGTTAGTGGAAAAAATGGCTTTACAAAGATTTGCAAGTGTTTTATCAAGTTTAATAAAAGCTGGAATGCCTATAATACAAGCAATAGAAGTGACAGCAGGAGCAGTTGGTCATCCTAAATATCAATCTGCTTTGTTAAGAATTGCTAAAGAACATTTAACTCAAGGAATAAGCATGGGGAATTCTTTTAAAAAAGAAAAAATATTTCCTGCAGTGGTTTCTAATCTTTTGGCAATTGGGGAAAAAGCAGGGCACACAGAAGAAATTTTAAAAACTTTATCTATTTTTTATGAAACAGAAATTGATGCAGCTTTAAAAACTTTAGTTTCATTATTAGAGCCCTTACTTTTAATGTTCTTAGGTGTTATGGTAGGGGGGATAGCTCTTTCTCTTATTGTTCCTGTTTATCAGCTTGTAGGACAGTTCTAAGACATAAAACACAAAAAACAAAACATTTAGTATAAAAATATATAAAAAATATGTTTCAAGTTCCACGTTTCAAGTTTAAAAATAAAGGTTTTACCTTGATGGAGCTTCTCATCGTCGTCGGCATCACTACTATTTTAGCAGGCGTTGGTATTTCTTCTTATATTAATCAGCAAAGAGCTAAATTATTAGATACGTCTGTTCAGGAAATTGTAGGTTATCTTCGTTATGCCCAGCAAAAATCAATAACTCAAGAAAGTGGCAATCAATGGGGAGTTCATTTTGAAAATCCCGCTTTAGGTAATGATTCTTACTCTTTATATACAGGTTCTAGTTATACATCTCCAGAAGAAACCCGATATTTATCATCAGGAATAGAATATGAGATTCCAACAGTCGGAAATACCATTGACGTTTCTTTTAATAAACTAACGGGCACCAATGCTACCAGCACAACCCAATCTATCATTATAAAATCAACTATCATCAATTCCACTAGTACTATAAGCATATCTGGCCAAGGACTAATTTCTTATTGAGATTTAACCTTTATTGATTTAAAAAACGGCTAGGGTTACATTATTAGTCGTTTTATTTTTTTTGTTTGTATCTTGGAGTTATGATAAATCATGTGATAAATGCAAAATATCCGATAAAACGCATTTAGGAAGATAAATTTATACAAATTATCCAAATATTTTAATTTTATTTATTTAGATTGTTTTGGGAGTAAAATTGATTCTTTTTCTGTTTTAGATCCTTGGCAGATATAAAATATTGTAATAAAATCTATGTTTTTCTTTAATTCTAAATTATGGTAAAATATATATAATGAAATTACCATCCTTTCTTAAAAAATATTTTTGGAACGTAGATTTTACAAAATTAGATTTAGAAAAAGATTCTTTTTTTGTTATTACTAGAATATTAGAATACGGTGATATTAAAGATCTTTGTTGGTTATTTAAGAAGGTAGAAAGAAAACAGATTGAAGAAGTGATTATAAAGTCACGGGAATTATCACCAAAAACGGCAAATTTCTGGGGTTTATTTTTAAATTTAAACAAGAATAAAATTTTATGTTTGAAGAAGTCTTATCAAAAGATGCAAAGAACGCATTGGGCTTATTAAGTCAAAGCGGACTTTTAGATGCTGCTTATTTAGCTGGTGGGACTGCTTTAGCATTACAATTAAACCATCGTTATTCTTATGATTTTGATTTTTTTACACCGGAAAAATTTGATGAAAGAATTTTAATCCAAAGAATTACTGAATTGTTTTCAGATTTTGAATTAGAAAGAAAAGATTGGGGGACTATTTTAGGATATTTAGGAAAAACTCGTTTTAGTATATTTTTTTATAAATACCCTTTACTCTTTAAAACCCATAAATTATTAGATATCAATATTGCTGATGTAAAAGATATTGCGGCAATGAAGATAGCAGCTATTGCAGATCGCGGCACGCAAAGGGATTTTATTGACCTATATTTTATCTTCAATGAGGCAAAGATTATAACTTTAGAAGAGTCTTTAAAACTATACGATAAAAAATTTAAAGTTCTTTCTCAAAACAAAGTTCATATTTTAAAAAGTTTAGTTTATTTTGAAGATGCTGATAGAGATAAATCTCCCAAAATGATAAAACCAGTTAATTGGCCAAAAGTTAAAGAATTTTTTATCAATGAACAAAAAAGACTAACTAAGAAACTTTTAACTTTTTGATTTTTTAATTATTATCAATTACTAATCGTTCTTCATTTAAAAATGTAATCATTAAAAATTAATTTGAAATTTAATCATACTCAATACAAAATACTCAATACACAATACCGACGGCGTGGTCAGTCTCTTATCGAACTCCTCGTTGCCATTTCTGTTGGCACCATTCTTATAGGTGGTTCTGTTACTTTAATGGGGGTATCTCTTAAAAGTTACGCAGGTATTAGAAAACATCTTCAAGCTAATGTTTTAATCCGTGAATCAGCAGAAGTGATTCAGTCTTTGGCTCGTAGTAATTGGCATAGTGTTTATGATTTAACAAAAGCAAGTGATTATAAAATTAGTTTGTCAGGAAACACCTGGGCAATTAGTTCTGGGCAAGAAACAGGTACGGTTAATAATATCCCATATAAAAGATATTTTCAGGTTTATAATGTAAATAGAGATGGCAGTGGAAATATAGCTGATAGTGGCGATGATGATCCCAGCACTCAGAAACTTACGATTATTCTTGAATACGACAATAATTATGTCAGTTCTTCTTCAATTTCGTTTTATCTAACTCGTTCAGAGGATAATAAAGTTTTTCATCAGACTGATTGGTCAGAAGGCGAAGGACAGACAGGACCGATTTCCAATTCAGGAAATAAATTTGATACTGCTGATTCTAACATTAATTACGCTTCAACTACTGGCTCAATTTATATGACAACAGCCACGACAACGCCAGCAGAATTAGTTTCCTCTATTCTCGATACTGGTGTTTCTGGAGGAACTGGATTTAATTCTCTCATATGGCAGGGGAGTTTAGGCACAGGAGGGGCAATGAAATTCCAAATCGCTTTTTCAAATTCTTCATCTACAGTTGATACTTATTATGGTCCAACTTCAACGAGTGATTGGTACCAACCAAATCCAAATGTGTCAATTGCTCTAACTACAACTGGCAGTGCCTCTTCTCAAAATAAAAGATATATCCGTTACAAAGTTAATCTATCCACCTCTTCCACTACCCCTACAATTAATGATATAATAATAAACTGGAACCCATAGCAAGCGAAGCTTGCTCAATTTTAAAAGCTAAATTAAAATTATGAAATTTAAAAAAGCAAAAGCTTTTACTCTCCTAGAGCTTCTCATCTATTCTGGCATTCTTGTTGTTAGTGCCGGTTTAATCGGCGGCATTGTTTATACTATTTCCAAGGCCAATCTAAGAACCCAAGTTAATGAAGAACTAAATAATCAATTAATCCTTTTTGAAGAAGTTTTTCGTCAGAAAATTCAAATAGCCAAAGGAATTAATTCTATTAGCGGATCTCTTTTAAGTTTGGAAATGAGCGATGCTAATAAAAATCCTACAGTTTTTACTCTTACTGATAATATTGCCTATATTCAAGAGGGGGCTGGTAGTCAGGTGGCTTTAAATGATAGCGATAAAGTTAAAGTAACTTCTTTGACTTTTACTCCTACTGGTCCAGAAGGAGCTAGTATTTCTTCTACACATCACTATGCCTGGAATGATCAAG
>Ga0268280_1002384_pt1 | contig 10984 bp, 11 predicted proteins | sample saktaG_9_FD_190139 | JGI IMG/M metagenome (GOLD analysis project Ga0268280, IMG submission 190139) | Saline water microbial communities from Sakinaw Lake, British Columbia, Canada - sak_2011_5_24_40m | ecosystem: Environmental > Aquatic > Non-marine Saline and Alkaline > Saline ...
TATCAAGGCTCTTGTTGAAATATTCTCTGAAGTGCGGCGTGTCCTGAAACCTGACGGGACCTTCTGGCTGAATATCGGCAATACCTATACTTCAGGCGGGAGAAAATGGCGACAGGAGGACTCAAAAAACAAAGGCAGGGCAATGTCATACCGTCCTCCGACACCTGATGGACTGAAGAAAAAAGACCTGATCGGCGTAGCATGGATGGTGGCGATGGCTTGTCAGCTTGACGGGTGGTATTTGCGCAATGACATCATCTGGCATAAGCCGAATTGTCAGCCTGAAAGTGTGAAAGATCGTTTGACGGTCGCTCATGAATACCTCTTCATGTTTTCGAAATCCGAGCAGTATTATTTCAATCAGGAGGTCATCAAGGAGTCGTATACAAACGGAAACGGCTTCAAAAACAAGCGGACAGTTTGGTCAATCAATACTGAACCTTGTGCAGAAGCCCATTTTGCGGTTTTTCCGAAAAATTTGGTGCGGCCTTGTATTTTAGCCGGGTCAGAGGGAAATGATCTGATTCTTGATCCTTTCTATGGAGCAGGGACGGTTGGAATTGTTTCGCAGGAACTCAACAGAAAATGTGTCGGTATTGAGATAAATCCGGATTATGTGGATATCTCAAGCAAGCGTAATGCCCGAGTACAGGGGTCGCTCATACTTCAGGAATCGTGAATTCCCAACGAGCATGCACGATGCAGCGACTTTTCAGAAGATTCTTGAGCTGAAGCTTCCGTTCACTTCCCCCATCAAAGTATAGCTGGAACAACTCGGTTTCACCTTCACAGACAAAGCAGTAGCCTGGCTTTGGGAATTGCCTGCTTTCGGTTTTCATCAAAAGTTTACCGCTTCCAGCAAGCATCAGAATGGCCTTTGGTATCTCCACCAGTTCATAAATCCAGTTCGGGGCTTTCTGAAGGGCTCTGAGAATGAGTACTCGCTCATAGTTGTCAAGGTGCGCCATGAAAATATTGAGCAGTGTAACAAGATCAGCAGGATTGTCGCCCCAGTGTCCTTTTCCCAGCTCCATGAATTTGCTGATCCATATTTTGTCTTCCTTGATTCCTTTATCTGCCTGGGTCTTTAATGAAATACTAGTATTGTCGATGGTTATATCATGTCCCCGGTTTCCTTTTGGAGCGAGCTTTGCCCGGTCTGAAGAGATGTTGACAACACGTTCAAGAACATATTCGAATTTATCCTTTGAAAATGGCTCTATTGAAAAACTGTGATGAATTCTCAGCGCATCGCCGAAATTCTCCAGAGTCTCGTCGTCAAAGAGATTGGAGTGAAAAATTGAGTAGCTATGCTCACACTGAAATATTTGAACTGTTCTTTCCAGCCATGAAAACTGACCCGGAGTAAGTTCCCGAATGGATGCAATCAGCAATTCAATTCGGTTTCTGTCTATTTCGCTCATATTTCAGTGGTTACAGGGATGTTACTCTGAAATAAAGAGATTAACTGAATCATCCAACAAATACAAATTAAGCACAGTGTATCACACAACCGGATACATTGTGGATATCCTCACGCTCCCCTCACTCGAAGAGCAGCAAGAGATCGTCCGACGAGTTGAAAAGCTCTTCGCCCTTGCCGACTCCCTTGAAACCAAATACAAAAAGGCCATACAACGGGTAGAAAAAATCGAGCAGTCTATCCTCGCCAAAGCATTCCGAGGCGAACTCGCCGACCCCGACCCCAACGACGAACCGGCAGCAGAACTGCTGAACCGCATTCTCGAAGAAAAAGCCAAGCTCGAAAGTGGTAAAGAGCCAAGATCAAAGCTTTCATCCACAGCCTTGTAGAACTGAGCTGAAATCACCCTCATTACATCGTGCATCTCTTGTCGTGTCGTAATCTGTCCGATGCCCACCACCGGGTTCATGCTCAGCGACAGTTGCATCATAAGGCTGTTCACATTGTCGTTTTAACATCACCGTCTTTGCAGATAACGGAAAAAACCTGTTTTTCTGGAGTTGTTGTTGGCGGGGTGGTCACAGTAGGGGTAGTAAAATGGGACAGAGCGGTATGTGCAGCGGTTCACATCTTTCAAAACCATTACTTTAGCGGAAAAACTCTATGCTTCTGATAGTTTATGAATATGGCCAACCTTCAGAAATATTGGTTCTCAGTATCAAAAGCGTAAATTAATTTGCAAATAGAGTGAATATATCGTACATATAAGGTGATTAGTTATGTAAGCAGCCGTTATCTCCGCCCTTTCCTTTTCAAACGGCCAGCAACGAGTTACGCAGATCCGATAACCACAGTCGAAGTATTTGCAGTTATTCTCAGCCTCGATACCAACCTTACCGTAGAGCAGTCCTGAAATTGTGCTTTTTTTATTTGCGCCATTACACTCATTTAGTGTCGTGTTCTTTGATCTTTTTGAAGTAAAGATGTTATTAATGACTTAATAACTATTTAGAAAACTGATCAACGTCCCCATGTTACCTTCCTATGCAATTATACTTGTGACTAGTTTCAGGCTATTGTCAGTTTGTCTCTGATAGGCTTCTTTAAAGTAATCAAAGTGTGGGACTTACTACAAAAGAAAGAATACAAAGTATTAACAGTAATAAAAAATAATATAAAAATAAATAACATGAGTAAAAAAATAACGCCAACAGATTTGTTTTTAGGAGTTCTGGCATTGCTTTTAATCAGTGTAAGTTTTTACCAAACATGGTTAGGGCTTCAGCAAATATTTGGGCCAGCTTCTTTTATAATAGCATTAGTTCTTTCTTTGCTATTATTATTTTTATGTTGGTTGATAAGGAATGCGAAATTAGAAGGGAAATCAACTTCAAGTCTGGTGTGGATTTATATTTTCATTGCGATGTTTTGTTTTGTGGCTAATTTTAATGCTTTATATACAAGGTTTATGAAAACCGATATTTATACTAATGAGTTGAGAGATATTAATGAAAAGTTTAATAGGCTAGAGTCGGATATAGAATCTAAATTAAACTATAAATATAATAAAGAAACTGCACAAAATATTGAAATAAAGAAAAAACAAATGATGGAGCAAATAAAAGATCCGGGAAATAAAGGAATAGGTATAAGAGCTCAATCGCTAATAAGGGATATAGAAAAGTTGACTGGCCAAAAAGTTGATATACTTACGCCAGTTAGCAACGATTATGAAGATTTATCGGCAAGGATGGGAGCTCAAATTGATAATATGATTTCAGATTTATCGCCAGATGAGAGAGATCTTAAATCGGACATTAATAATGCGGTTTTAAAATGGAATAAAAAAATTCAAGATATATTATTATTATCAAAAAAAGAGAAGGATGACCTTTCTCAAGGATTAATAGATGAATCATTCACTGAATATAACAAGTTAGGTAATAGGGCACTGGTAGTAATAGGAGAAGATAAAATTAAGTTTGAACCGACGCTATCTAAAACACATGAGGTAGGTAAAATTGGTTTTGCATTTAATCATGCGATAATAAATTTCGGGATCTATCAGCTTGTGGTTCTAGTTGGTTGTATATTCCTTGATTTTATAATTGTCATAGTAATTCATTTGGTAATAACTCCTGAAAATAAAGGACAATATTACGAGTTTAAGAAAAAAGGTATAACTATAATTCCAAAAAATTAATATAAATGAATAGCAATAACGAAAATATAAAGCCGTTATCACTTGATGAAGAGGATAAATATAAGCCATTTTCATTAGATAAAAAAAATAACGATAAAGAGGCGGATATTGTTCTGAAAGGAAAAGAGAGTACGGATCAGTCATTAGTTAATGAAAATACAAATGTTCCAATAACTCAAGGAAGTACTAGTGATATAAAAAATAAAGATAGTAATTATGTTTTCTTTTTTGGTGTTTCAGCTTCAGGAAAAACTGTAATATTATCTGCATTGCTTTATTATTTAAGTTCCAAAGCGGGAGCTTTAGAACCACAAATAGGAACACCTAATACGACAACTGCACGAGTTTTATTGCATGACATATTTGAAAATATAAGACAAGGTGTTTTGCCGGATAGATCGACAAAAAACCAAGTAACAAGATTAGATTTTGTTTTTATTCCAAATAATAAATCAAAAAAAGTTATACCAATAAACTTAACATTTCTAGAAACAGCAGGCGGAAATCATCAAGACATTGCTAGAGGGGGGACATATCATAGTAGTATTGATTCTTATTTAAATGCAAATATACCTTTAAATATTATTATTGTAACTAGTTATGATACCGCTGAAAGAGATGACACATTAATTAATGAATTTTTAGATGAATTAGTTAGAAAAGGAATGAATTTAAAAATAGTTAATGTAATACTTGTTATTTCGAAGTGGGATAAATCAGGGAGAACAAAAGTCTCTGATGAAGTAGAGTTGGATGACTATATTCAAGAAAGATTACCAAGAACAAATGAACGTATTAATACTTTCGGATTAAATAAAACCTTCTTTACAATAGGTCTGATTGAGAAAACAGAAAAAGGCGAAATTATTAAAGAGTTGAATTTAGCATCAGCCGAGTTACTTTCGAAGTGGCTGTATGAAAGTATAACAGGTATTCGTCTTGACTATGAAGGGACATTTTGGGAGCGCATATGGTTTAATTTGTAATCATATGAAGACACTGGTGTCCGGTTCTTGAAAAAACCACACAACTAATTTATTAATAACAATATATAGCGATTTTAGGCGTTGCCGATTTGAAAACGCCTGCTATCTTTGATCATTTCATAATACTCCGAAAAGAAATGATCGATGAATACCGGAAAAACTTTTATTGCACAATTACATGAACATCTGCCATTTCATCAGTTTCGCCTGTGTGTTAAGTGGCACAATGGCAATTACAATGTGCAATCATTCACCTTTCTCGATCAATATCATTGCCTGTTCTTTTCACAACTGACTTAGAGGGAAAGCCTTCGCGATATCGCAACCTATCTGCTCGGGATGCAGAACAAACTGTATCACATGGGTATTCGGGGCAAGATCGCTCGAAGCACGTAGGCTTATGCTAACGAAACACTTGACTGGCGCAGTTATAAGAACTTTACCCATATACTGATTCATCATGCTATAGAACTCTACAACAAAGATGCCTTTTATGTCAGTCTTTTAGAAACCGTGTATGACCTGGATTCAACGACGATCGATCTCTGTCTTGCGTTGTTTCCATAGGCAAAGTTCAGGATATATAAGAGCGCAGTTAAGATGCTTATTCTGATGGACTTACGGGGCAATATCCCGTCATTTATTGCTATCACCGATACTCAATTTGGCTATAACTCTCTACGATTATTTACAGATTCTGAGCGTCAGTCTATTCTAGAAAGACGATATTTTACGATTAATTGCGAATTCCGCTGGCACAATCGAGAATACCTATGCAGGTAACCAAATGGATTTATTTGACTTATAACCGGACACTTGTGATATGAAGAATATTTACGTTTTTGCTTTCGCAACATTTGGTCATCCAAATGATTTTAGGCAATCACCATATGTTTTTGATGAGAAGTCATTTGCACAAAATATAAAAATATTTGATTTGTCAAATGCAATAAAAGTTTTTCCTGATTCAGAAATATATGCAATAAGAAAAGAAGTTGTGAATGGTTGTAATGCAGTATCATATTCAATATATACTTATGCTAGAGAACAGCAGTCTACAAGAGAGGGGACATTTATTGGGTCTAGTATTATATATTCAAATAAAATCGCTGAAGAGAATATAACAATTAAAAAGTTGTCTATATTTCATAAAGCACTCGTTGATAATAACACAAAAAACGACACATTAATTGTAAATCACTCAAAAGATTTTAGTGTTCCGAAAGATGTTATATATGATTTGGAAAAAGATGATTATTGTTTTCGGGAAATAAATAATATAGATAAATATATTGCTAGTAATAATAATATGGTTGTATATACAAGAATGGGCCCAGTGGTACTATATAATAAATTGAAATGCGCATTAGATGTATTAAATAAATATGATTCTATCTATTTTACTGATAATAAAGATGTTGTTGACTATGTTGCGCAAAGAAATATATATACGGTTGTTGATGAAGACGGTTTTGAGCAAGAAAGGAAAAATATTCAAAAAGAAAAGAAAAATAATATTCTTAAAATTATCTCATATTTAGAGAATGAAGGAGAGAGATTTAAAGAAAAAGGTAAAAAGGTGATTTCTGACCTTGAAGATCAATTAGAGTATAACCAAAAAATACATTTTGAAAATCAAGAATATTTGAATAGTTCATCAATAAATATTGATAAAGTAGAAAAATATTATAATGATTATTTAAGGCGAATAGAAGATTATAAAAAAAGAGTGGAATTTGGTGATAATCTACATCAAATCAGGAAGTTGTATGAAGAGGATAAAAAAAAAATTAATAACGATATTGTGGAATTAAAAAGTCAAAAATATATAAAAAATATTCAAGCGAAAAGATGGGGTTCGGATGTGCAAATTGAAAGGCAATTTGGGTCTGTGATTAATGAGCCAAATAAGAGATATAATAAAAAAAATGTTTATCAAAATAGAAGTGATGCGGTTGATATGAAACAGGCATTTGTGTTCGTATTGGTATTGGTAGTGTTGTTTTCGTTAACAATTATTTATTTTCTCCTAACACATCAATAAAATACAGATTAATGTTGTTGATAAGAATAATTGTTGTGGTTGTGGGCAAATACATGAATTAATGTTTATTTACTGTCAAAATCTATATTATGTTGCGGTGCTTGGCGGTTTATTAATCAAAAATAATATATAGCTCTTTGCAGAATTTAATAGAATACTATCCTGAAATGAATAGCATGAAATAGGTTTACGTTATATTTTATTGTTTTATTTATACAATATTTTATTTAAATAAGTATGGACGAGAATATAATTAAGTTAATCGTTGTTGTAATACAATTGATCATGGCATTGATTCCTTTGATAAAGGAAATTGCGCAGATAAGAAATAGTGATGAAATAAAGCAAAAAATAAAAAAAATAATTTATTGGCTATTTTGTATTGTTATTACACTCATATTGCCTTCTGCTGCTATTATTATGATTTTAATGAGCGTGGTCTCATTTTATCTTGCATCAATCATAATTGATATAAATGTATTTGTTGTAAATCTTGTTTTTATTATTTCAAGTCTTGCGGTTTTATATCCCATTTGTTGGGGTGTTTATATTTATCCGAAATTGCGTCAAAAATTAAATAATAATAATTATGATTAAATATTACTTTAAAACAGGTAAGATGTATTGCTTTTTAATGGCAATTATTTCTGTGTTTATGTTTTCAGGATGTGATAATCGTTCAGAATGTAATAAGTTTATAACTTTTCCTGGAGAAAATATAAAGATAAAAATTAATTATCCATCTGAAAATGGTACGGTCTCATTTACAGAAATAGTTAAAGGTGAAAACAAAATTACATTGACAGATAATCAAAAAATTTGGGTCATTGTTTTTCCATTATTGGCTAATAAATATTATCCACAAAAAGAAGTTGATCTTCAGGAAAATGGCATTTGGTCAACAGTTGCATATTTCGGGATGATAGATAGAGGTGTTGGGGAAAAATTTAAGGTAATTGTTGCTTTGGTGGATTCTGATGCTAATAATATATTAGAAGATTATATGACTAATGCAAAGAAAAATAATAAATGGGATGGGATGGATGATTTGCCTAAAGGAACAAAGACTTATGATGCTGTTACTGTTGAAAGGATAAGATAAAATGAAATATTTTAACTTTAAGGTTTTGATTTAATAAAACTTATTTTGAGCTAGTTGATTATGAAAAAATTATAATTATTTATTTGATTTAAATATTATCTAATTTTAAAAAACAATAATAAAAATGGCTACTTGTAAAACTTGTAATGGTAAAGGTTCAGTAAAATGTCCTAAATGCAAAGGCACCGGACGTATTAGCGAAATCTTTGGCGGTTCGCATCAATGCAATAACTGCAATGGCTCTGGCTTGGTTAAATGCGGAGTATGTAATGGAACTGGAAAAGTGTAATAGCTTTTAACCAGTAAAAAAATGGTGGAAATCAAACATGATATTGCAAAGTTTGTTATGAATCAATTGAAAAAAATTGATTCATAACAAATATTTGATTTTTATCATTATTATTCTTGCTGTAACGGGTGTTGTTTTTATAAAAGAAAATATTTATGGGGGCTTCGCCCCTTAGGGGACAACCTATATTAAAACTTCCAAAAACAAAGTTTTCCTGATAGCACAATAATCCCACCCGTGCAAGGGGGCTTCGCCCCTAGGGGACGTTGTTCAATAAGAGAAGAAGTTTGTATTAATTTCTTTCATTGCTCACAGTAAAGGTTCGGTCAGCATAATATGTGAGGAGCTGAAATAGCGGGATGATGAACGGAATCGGGGGAGTGGTCTCTCCCTTACAGAATCAGCATCACACGCTGTGCTCAGAAACAACAGTCAGTTTAACTCCAAGGGCATGCAGGACAGCCTTGATGGTTTCAAAACGAGGGTGAGCGCCGATCCGTAAGGCTTTGTAGAGGCTTTCCCTGCCTAATCCAGATTCTTTAGCTATTTGAGATATTCCTCGAGCTTTTGCAACATCTCCAATAGCAGCGATAAACACATCAGGATTGGGGTCTTCAGCGGCCACAGTAAGGTATTCTGCTATTATCTGGTCATTATCGAGATAATCCGCCACATCGAAGGGCGCATAAGTGGTTTTCATCGGATGCGCGGATAAATGTGTTCATAACTACACAATGTATCCAAATGGATACTATTGCGCAACTGTTTTATGGCCGAATCTTGTCATTATCACGCGGAATTTTAAAGGATGTTCTTCATTCTTTTGGTTGAGTTGTTCCCATAAATGATCCGGATCATTTTGCTACAATCTCAAGCAGGGAAACTTTGAAAAAGTCGGGGCTGCGCCCCTTTGGGGACATTGTTCGGCAAAACAAAGCCAATGGTGTTTCATCAAAAAAACGTATAGGGGTAAACGGGTTGCTGTAAATGACCTGTTTTAAAGATTCAGGGAGTTAACTCAATCCGGAATTTTTTTCCAAGTACTGATGCAGCACTGGAAAGTGTTGTCAGGGTAAGGCTGGTATCTGTCGCATCGAGCAGGCGGTTCAGTGCTGCACGGCTGGTGTGCATTTTTTGTGCCATCGATGTTTTGGTGAGCTTCTGCGCTTTCATTTCCTCTGCGATTTGCCATGCAATAACGCGCTTGACGGCCACCGCAGTAGCTTCATCCAGAAGAGCCTCTTCTTCAAGAAAATCATCGAAACTGCTGCCAATATTGTTCTTGTTCATTAAGTACTCCGCATTCTGTTTTTTGCCAATTGCAGTTCGCTTTTCGGTGTGGCCTGAGATTTTTTGATAAATCCATTTAGCAACACAATCATGCTATCCTGTACGGTAAACAAAACCTTGCGATGCGGTCATGCAAATGGATGCGCACTTCCCAAAGGTCTTTATCCATTTTGCGAACCAACGGCATGCCGAGTGGCCAGCCGTATTGCACCGTCTTGATGTCTTCACCTATTCTTTTTCGATCAATAGCCGGTAACCCTCGTAACCAATCGCGCACGGGCTCTGTGCCGTTATCGGTTCTGTAGAACCTGACTTCGAGAGTTGCCTTGTTCATTTTTGAATGTACCAAAATAAGTACACTCCAGCAAGCTGTTTATTTATTTGTTTGTTTGTTTTGCTGAGGATTCCTGCGAAAGTTTAGCGTTCGTTTTCTATCAAATTCAGTGATGCACGAGTTTTATTCCGCGATAAAATCGGAACAAGCGCTTTTTATTGTTGATGATGCATGCGTTTCAGGAGAATTGGTTTGATAGAAATCGAAATTCCTTTGTATGTAATAATGGGAGAAACTATTTTCTTCCAGCCTTCTGGCGAATGTGTGGCGCATGTGAAGCTGCCATGAAGCCATGGAAATCCTGCAGAAACGGGTGTTCAGGCATTCAGTGGATCTCACGCCGTTTTGTAAATTACATAACTATGGCTTCGCCCTTAGGGGTGAGTAGACCTCTCAGCAGCAACCGGGTTGTCTTCAACATCAAAGGCAATACATACCTGTTGATTACAATGATTAACTTTGATTACGGTCAGATATTCATCCGGTTTGTGGGAACGCATGCCGAATATGATAAAATTGATGCAACAATGATTTAGGAGAACGTCATGCAAATCAAACCGATAAAGACAGAACAAGACTATCAGCAGGCGCTCAAACGCCTTGAGGAGATATTTGATGCAAAAACGGATACAAAGGATGGTGACGAGCTTGAAATCCTCGGAATTCTGATTGAAAACTACGAAGAAGAGTACTTTCCCATTGATAGTCCTGATCCCATTGCTGCCATTGAATTTCGAATGGATCAAATGGGGATGGACCAACAGGATTTGACAAGGATTATCGGATCGAAAAGCCGGACAAGTGACCTGTTAAACCGGAAGCGCCCTTTATCGATCCGTCAGATTCGGCTTCTGCACAAGGAACTGCACATACCCGCTGATGTATTGCTGAAGGTCTATTGAGATTTTTCCAGGGGGCTTCGCCCCCAGGGGACATTGGTTCAATAAGAGAAGAGGCCTGTGTATATTTTTGTATTGGTTACAGTACAGAATCAGTCAGCAATACAGGTGATGAGCTGAAATTCCGAGCGGAGCGAGACTTGATGCGCCGGGAACATTGCATCATGTGATTATCCGCTGGATAGAGCGTTGTGCTATTTTTACTGATGATGAGGACCGGAAAGAGTTTCTGTGTCGCATGGGTGCCCTTGCGAAGGGTTCCGGTAAAGCTATTTATGCCTTTGCGTTGATGACGAACCATCTGCACATCCTGCTCAAGAGTGGCGAGAGCGGACTTTCAACCTACATGCGCCGCCTGCTTTCCGGTTATGCCCAGTTCTACAACCGTCGTCATAAAAGAGCCGGGCATCTCTT
>Ga0268280_1002385_pt1 | contig 10983 bp, 22 predicted proteins | sample saktaG_9_FD_190139 | JGI IMG/M metagenome (GOLD analysis project Ga0268280, IMG submission 190139) | Saline water microbial communities from Sakinaw Lake, British Columbia, Canada - sak_2011_5_24_40m | ecosystem: Environmental > Aquatic > Non-marine Saline and Alkaline > Saline ...
AAATAAGGAAAATTCAAAAGACCGTGGAAACCTTTAGTTGATTCGCACAATTGAGTTTCAAGATCATCAAAAGCTTTGAAAATTTCTTTATTTTTAGGAGCATCAGTAAATTTTTAGTTTCTACGAATAAATTCTGAAAGTCGATTATCCATTGTTCTCTCCAATCAAAATATCTTTTGTTACTAATCCCTTACATTCTCTTAGAGTTACAGCCTCAACTACTTGTGTCCCTATCTGTTTATTGCCTAAAGGGATTTCCATTGTAGCAAAGGACTCAATGAAAGCAAATTTAGATCCATTTTGGAATGGTTTTCCACTTTTCTTCGTGACTTTATCGCCAACATTCATTTTATTTTCCAAATATTTGGCACCTCCGGTAGGATTCGAACCTACGTCAAACACTTTAGAAGAGTGTTGCCTGTCCACTAGGCTACGGAGGCAAAAAATTCTTTTATACGTTTACAATTTCAGGCTTATGAAGGAAAATTTCAATGCCGTTATCATCTGCAAAAAATTTCTCTTTAAGAAAGTATTCTTCATCTTCACTTGAAACCACCGGATAATGCTGTTCGATTTTGTTCTTGAAATACTGTTCAGCAGACTTTTGTGCATTTAAACCATTAAAAACTTTACACTTAACAATTATTGAATCCGACATCACAAGAACCATAAATACGTCATTCATTCTGACATTCCTTCTTTTAAGACTTTTATTCTGAACTAGAATGATAATTTATCATCCTGCATATTCAAGAGGTTCGCCAGTAATCGGATGAAAACGAGGAGTATCCTCCATATAAATAGTCACTCCATCTTCCGTCATCCAACCACTCATATCAACACTGTCTACAGAATCTCCATTTGGAAGAATCAAGTTTTCAGTTGATGATTCAAGGACTTGTTCATCAAAATCAGGATTAATAATTGGATAAATTTTCATCTCTTGTTCACAGTCCTCTATATTAACTAAAGCACACCACTCAACCTCTATCGCTTCAATACTCTACACCGTCATAGAGCATAGAGCAAGAGCAGGCACAACAAAAAGTTGGCAGAAACTTCTCCCTTTCTATTTTAATAGTTATACAGATATGTGTTGAATTGGCTCTGAAAAATATTCAATTGAATATACCTCTAAAATCACAAAATTAAAACAGCTTTTTGCAGTTTTTAACAATTTTTCAATTTCTTTCTCAGCCGCTTCTTTTGTATCAAAAGGATCTTGACAAAATAATCTTTTCCCATAAAAATCTGTAGTTGAAGCTATTTCCATAAAGCATTTGCCATTTTCAATAACTTCTTTTATTAAAAAGATTGTAAATTTTTTAGTTAGTCTTGTCATAGTTTACTCCAATAGGTTTGTGTATCCTTTTTTATCTCCATCGATCATGTCTAAACAAGTCCAATAACAATCATTATATTTCCCAACTTTATAATCATGCCAATGTCCAAAATACCACAAAGAGGGTTTAAATTTCTCCAAAACAACAGACAATAAATTTCTTGTACTATCTATTACTTTTCCGCGAAAATAAGGACTTCCTATCATATCAAACTCATTTGGACAAGTATGACTAATAACTATATCAACTTTATGATTTAAATTATAGATGTTCTCAAAATCAACATAAGAAGGTTCTTCTTCTGAGAACCAATCCACGCCTTCTGTTCTACTATGCTTATCAATAGAATAGGCTCCACCAACAAAGAGAACGATTCTTCCATCTGGAAGAGTTATAGAACTTCCTCTTGGTTGATAAAATACTTTGTCTTTTATTTCATTGCTTGGTCTATCTTTCAATGACCAAAAATCTTCATGATTTCCATCACACCAATGAACGGTTGTTGTTTTTGTTTCAACAACCTTGTCATTTTCATCCTTCAATTCTCTTATGTTTTTGATTTGATCAAGAGAAAATTGTTTATGATGTGGCCAAAATCCAAAATCTCCACATTGAAGAATCATATCTGGAGATTTTTTATTCATAATGACATTCAGCCTACCCCAATTCGCATGAATGTCTCCCATTACCATAATTTTCATCAAAACAATTCCTATGTTATATTTATAAAGAAAAGTTCACTATAAACAATATAGCTTGTCATCTTGATAAATCAAGCGACAACATAATTTTTATTTATTTTTCAAGGGATATTTATGTCTATCATTTTTTCGGTGAATCTAAGAATATTTTCTTTTTTAAAAGATATTTCTATCAAATCGCTATCTACAAAACATTCATATAAATTACTATCTTCATTATATTCTACATATGCATTGTCAAAATGTCCAATAATTATATGATCTTTAAAAAAGCTTAAATTATATGTACCTTCAAGCATATTTATACACTTATTCAACATGATTAATAAAAATGAGAGTTTTTAGACTTTTTTGAAGGGGTTGAAAAAAGTCTTGGTCGCTCACAACCATTATAATAAAGAACTGAGGATTCACCAATACGTCTCGCATTTCGTTTGAGTGGACTTGCACAATTTGTACGTTTTAGTGGGTTTCCACACAGTTGTTAGAGACTTTCATTTAGAAGGACCACGAAATAACTCCAATCCTTGTCAAATCCATGACCGGCCTCAGTTCAAAATTTACCTTTACTTAATATACAACAACAGGGAAAAAAGTCAACCCCTTCAGATTATTTTCTTTCTTCTGGTTGCTTACAAAAGATACAAGAATCTTCATTTTCAAACTTGTTTTCATAATGTTGGTGTAATTCAAATAGACGACCATCGGCTAAAACCACATAATTAACGTTGCCATCATTATCTGAAAAATAATGACAAACATGGTCAGGAGATTTTTTACAGGACCACTTATCTCCTATCAAAACATCTTCTTTAGACATATCATTTTTCCGTTTGCTATTCGCGAATATCATTATGAAATTTTAATTGACCAACTTATGTCTTTGTCGTTATAAGCAATTAAATTGCCACTATCATCATATGTCGAATAATATTCTTCACCAGTTGTATTTTTAAAATGAATAATTTTTTCCATTTTATTATATTCTTGCCAATACTCAAATCCATTAACATTTTTAGAATGAGTTAGGTTTCCTTTGTCATCATATTCTTGCCACTGTTCGTAACCTTCATTATCTTTTTGATGAATTAATAATCCTTGTTCATTATATTCTTTCCAATATTCACGATTTTTTAATACTGACAAAAAATAAATAACACGCCCACGTTCGTCATATTTATAAAATGACTCATCTCCATCTGAATCTTTATAATGAATTTGTAAGCCTTTATCATTATATTCACGCCATTCTTTCGACCCAGTCTCTCTTTCATAATAAATTAATAATCCTTGCTCATTGTAACTTCGAAAAGATTTCGCACCATTTGAATCTTTATAATGAGTTTGAAGTCCGTGATCGTTATATTCATGCCATTCTTCTTTGCCTGTAATTAAATTTTTATAATAAGTTTTCAATGCTTTATCATTATATTCTTGAATATATTCTATGCCCATAGAATCTTTATAATGAATGACGTTGCCTTTATCATCATATTGTTTAGACATCTCATATCCATCTGAATCTTTTTTATGAATTATTAAACCTTGTTCATTATACGTCGTCCAAGATTCTTCGCCCGATATGCTTTTAAAATAAGTTAATAAATCTTTATCATTAAATTGATAAATTGCATCTTTAGGATGAATCATTCCTTTCAATATTTTTAGATTTACAAATAATTTTGCCCACTCTTCTTGTGAAATAATTCTATTAATTTTTAATTTATTTGTTAATAATTTACCATTATCCCCATTAACAATCTCCCCAAGAGCTTCTATTTCAAAAACTATGGTATTTTTATTATATGAATAATAAGTAAATACATCTTCAAAGTTTTTACAAAAATGGAACCCTCTTTTACACATTTCTAATTTACCCACAAACTCATAAGTTTTTCCAACTTCATAAGTTAAAGATCCACATACGCCCTTATAAGATGCTTTGTATCCTATCATTGTATTTTTCCTTTATTTAATAATATTTCTTTTTGTATTTCTGGATATATTTTAACTAATACTATTGATTGAAAGCCACGTTCTATCTCAGAACAAAGACTATTAATAAAATCAATGTCTTCATCGTTTAAATTATAATATTCTTGTGCTGTTTTTTCTCCTTGATCGGTTCTTAAATAATACATTGGAAAATTATTGGCAAATGTTTTTGTTATATTATATCGATCTCTAGCAGTATATGGTTGGAAATCATTTATTACTTTAACAATTCTTTTAAGTGTTTCAACCATAGAGTCATCAATAACACTAACTTTAGTGCTATAACGTTTATAGTTATACTCATCTCTATATTCTACTGTGATTTCAACTTCGTAATTCATTATTATTTCCTTAGATTATTTCAAACCCCCATACTCTAGCCTTGCCGAACAAATCACTTTTTGATTTTGTGCCCCAATCTTCTATCTTAACTTTCACAGGGGTATTTCCTTTAGCGAAAATTCCTAAACCAAATGAATTTTGATGTTCTGAATCCATATCACAATGCCAATCTCTATAATAAACGCCTTTTTCATAGAAGATTGTTTTATTAAACAGACCTCTACCAACTTTATCATGATTTCTGAAAGCATAGAGATATTTATTATCATACTTTAAATCATATTCTTTAGCATATTCTTTAACTTCTTTTAGCTTTTGTTCATAAGATTTTTCTTTATGAATTTCTCTATAGACTTTCATAAATATTGTATGTTTATATTTTTCAATAAATGCTTCTGAAAGATTTTGATATTCGTAGATATATTCCCAATCTAAATCATCTATAAATTTTTCAATAAAACTTTCTGATAGTTTTTGACTATAAGAAATTGTATACCAATTAACTTGATCTTTATACTTTTCAATAAATTCTTCTGAAAGTTTTTGTTTCTCAGATATAGCGTACCAATCTAATATATCTTTATGTTTTTCAATAAATTCTTCTGAAAGTGATTGATGAGAAGAAATATAACTCCAAAAAACTTTATCTTTAAACTTTTCAATAAAAGATTCTGAAAGTTTTTTATGAACACATAGAATATAAAAATCTATTTTATCTTGAAATTTTTTAATGAAATCTTCAGATAAATCTTGATGTTCTGAAATAACAGCCCAATAAACTTGATATTGAAATTCTTCAATAAATGCCTCGGAAAGCTTTCCACTACACGAAAGTTCATTCCAATGAATTTGAGGAATATATTGATTTTTTATTACTTCCCATGAACATTTCTGATTTTTCATTCCAATACTTTCAAAAAATTCTTTAATTGTAATTTTCTTTTTCATAAAATTATTCCTTTTGAATTTTGTAAAATAACTCTAAATCTTTTAACATCATCTAATTCTATTTCTTCAGGAGATTTATTGCAATAATGATCCCATTGAAAATCTGAAATGATCTCTATGGCTTCTTCTAACGCCTCTTGCAATTCCTTAATGGTTTCCTGAATATTGTCCATGTTTCTAACCATTCTTTTCTTTCATTGTCTCGTTGAAAATTTTTTCAGAGGGATATATATCATTCATATATAAAACTTTTTTAACATTTGTATCTAAAAATTGTATTAGTGTATCATTATCATCAAATTTAATAAATGAGTTATCATTTAAAATTACATATACCGGCTTCCCCAAAACATACTTTCTACATAAAGTTACACTCATAGGATCTTCTTCTAGTTTATATGTCAAAACTATTTCTTTACATCGTCTATAATATTCTATGTTATTATCATTACGTTTTTCAAGTTCTTTTTGAGCCCAATAACGTCCCAATTCAATAATTTGATTGATTTTTAAACTAGAAAATCCATTATTTATTATTTGTTTAAATAAAAATTTGTAATCAACATCAATATATTCAATTCCGTTTAGTAAGATTTCATCTAATTTTCTAGCAATTTCATTTTTATAAAACTCCCTTAATACTGGAATGAGTTCATTAACTGTAAAATGTCTAGATCTATTTAATATATTTATTGTATTTGGATTATAGATGTTTTTTTCTAATTCCAATATTTTAAGATAAATATTATGCCAAAATACTTCACCTTGTTTAGTTTGGTCCCAATTAAATGCATTAACTAGCCAATCTGACAATAAGTAAGATTTATCACTCCGATTCCTTGCTTCATCTATATTTCTTGAATGATTAGTGTACTTAGACCAGTCACTAGAACTCCAATCTTTAATTATCTCAGATTCTTTTGCGAAATTAAATTCAATCAGTTTTATTAATGCCTCTCCTGAATCCATTTTATTCTCCTTAATATCTGCTTTTTGGTAAATGACAAAACATACACACATCATAATCTTTAGCCATTGGTGTATGATCAGAACTTAAAACATATCGTTCCCCACTAAGAATACAAATATAATCAATGCCGTTATCTCTAGTATGATAATAATGACAAATATGATCGGGAGAATCTGGACAATAAAAACCAAACTCTTTATCACATTCTGAACAAATAGCCATATTATCAAAAGAATGCTTTGGTTTCATAATTTTATGCACACATTTCTTAATTATCTGATCGATTTTAAAATGAATATCGCCTAGTTGTCTATAAGCATCTTCAAGCTCTTTATTCATTATCAAAACTCCCTCTACTAATTGGATCTGCTAAAACAAAGAATTTACGAACAAGCCCCATAAAACTCCTTGTGAGTCACAGTCTCTCTGACCTATGCCGGTATCGACCTATGCGGCTCTGTGACTCACAATGTCAAAGAAACGAATGAAGCAAGACTACAGACAATTCGTGCTGTATCTAAAAAGAAGAAAACCCTAATTTCTCTAATTCTTTATCTATTTCAGGAAGACGATCAAATTCTTCATTATATCACTATCTTCAATTTTATCTAAATAAATTTCTGAAAATGGACAGTCTTCTAAAATACTACTCTCAAAATCTTTAAGATCTTGTAAAGAATCAAACTTTAAACAATTTATAAAAGTCATTTCTTATCCCTTGTCTTTAAAAGTATCATTGCATCTGCCCATTCAACATGGCCAAGAAGGAAATTCTTAACAATTTCTTCATCTTCATCACAAGATGATGAATTATATATGCGAACTAATTCAAAATCATGACCAAATTTAACAGTAATTTGATCATCATAAGTAACGCCACCAAACTTAGTCAAACAGCATGGATATCTATTATCGGGATTTTCTTTAGTGTTAAGAACCATCCAAGCACATTCACTACAATCATACCATTGATTACAATGAGGACATCCAATTCCACTGTCAATTTCTCTATCGTATTGTTTCCTTAAACTATCTCTATTTTTAAAAACTTCAAAAAGTTTTAAATTTCTTCTCCTAATCTGTCTTGCTTGCCGAATTGTGGTCTTAACTTTTAGAAGATCATCTAATTCCTCTTTCGATAAATGATTAAGCTCAATTGTTTTGCCATTCTTTAATTTATATTCAATCATTTTATTTGATCCTTAAATTAAAATACACTTATACAAAAAGATGAAGGGAGCTTTCGCTCCCTTCAACATAGACTTCTAATCTTTTGTTCTTTTCTACGCTTCCAAAATCGCGTAGATTGTAAACATAAGAATATCTCCGATAGGATTCTCAAGATACTTCTGAGGACAATACTTGCCAATCAAAGTCCCCATGTTTGGTTCAATCCCTTTTTCAACAGTAATTGCTTTGATTGTCTTGCTGATTCGATTCAGGAACGGGGCGTTTTCTGGCGCAAGCCTGTTCATAACGGGCTCAACAACTGTCCAAACATGATTGTAGTGTCCATCAACCACAAGCACATGAGGAATTTTCGGAGTCGTGGTTTCAGTCGTTTCAATTTCAGGCTGATTTTCCATTTCAATTACCTTTCATAACGATCATGGTAAGGCAGGGAATCACGTTCTGTTTCAAAATCCTTTTTCTTGTCTTCAACATCTTCAAATGATGCCACTTTTGCTTGACGAGCTTTCTTGATTTTGATGAATTTCTTTTTTGCCCTCTGAACATCATCGTCATAAGGGTTGTTCCGATACGATTTACCCATCGTCTTTCTCCTGTTGTCTGTTGTGCTCTATTGAGGTCTACGACCCCTTACCTTTCTTATACTATAGACCAACATTGACTCAGTTTCAACTCGCCACAGAGGATAAAGTTGGAGAGATTTTGAGAAACTACCATAAAACATTTTGACGTTTAATAAACTCACTTAAAATAACTGAGCAACTTCTTTAACTATACCAGTTACAGTAAAATTGGAAATGTCTTTCCAATTAGTTAATTTATTGCTCAGAAATGGTTTCCCTCCATTTTGTCTATTAACCGCTAGCGTAGTGTGTGGAATGGCATTAACTGTAGGAAGATTTGAAGGCATAATGACTCCAGCCGCCATGACTTTATCATCTTCAGCAAATTTGTTGATTGTAACTGTAAATCTTTTACCCACAAGTTCTGGATTCTTTGCCGGTCCCATATTTAAAGTGACATGGTGAGCTATTGTTTCCCATCCTTTTGGAATTTGAAAATTGTTTAAAACAATTTGTGGATCGTCAAAAACCAAGGCCGTGTAAGAAATGTTAGCAGATGTTCTAATAATTTTCATTTATTTTTTCTTTTTTTAATTTAAGTATCTCATATTATACACATAAATTTTCTTACTACAATCAATTATGCAAAAGAATTTTCTAAGAAATTAATCCAAATCTTCTAGAATAGATTTCTTAATAGCATCAAGCTCCATTGCTGTTTTACCTTCTGTGGACACTAACCCTAAAAGCTTATCTTTTGTCTTCTTAACTTTCTTTTTCTTCTCTTCATATTTTAAATATTCAACTCTATTCTTAAGATCCTCAAACCAATCATTATATGAATAGCCATCCCAAATAAATGATTTAACTAAACCAAGTTCATCACAAGCTTTATCGTAAAATTCCATTTTCTCAATAAGAAATGCAAGAACTTCAATAACCATTTCTTTAGTTAATGTATTTATATTAACATAGTTATTTGAAGCGTCCTTATATCTAAAAATACCATTAGTTACTAAAACTTTTCTTGAAGCTTTTGTAATTGCTGAATCTTTACCATCTACAACATCAATTAATTTCTTAATCTCAATATCGTTAACATTCATTTAACCATTCCTTTATAGTTTTCTTCTTGCTCCATTCTTATAAACAATATAAATTTCGCCTATTTTTACGTCCTGTTTGTTAACGTTATTTGCGAATCCGTTTTTATAAGATATATTCTTATATTGTACAACTTTTTGATCATCTAAAAATAACTCGTGCTGAAGATTGACCGCATCTCCATAAAAGTTATTATGTTTCCCAATCTGGTAAGCAGAATAATATTTATCCTTATACATAAGGGAACAGCTATAATCATCAGTTTCTTTTTCTAAAAATTCAAGTCTATCAGGCGATGAAGAATGATAATCATTCATCATTGTTACAAAAAGATCTGCATAAGAATCATTAACCTTATCATCAATAACCTTAGCTAAGATTTTATAATGTTTTTCACAGATAAAAGATTTAGAGTCAATCCTGTAAAAAATATGATAGTTCCCCTTATCTCTATAATGATATTCGTACCAATCATGTTTCCCCATATAAATAACTTGATTATTTTGTTTAGTCACATAAGTATAACCAACCACTAAGTTTTTCTTATGAACATTCATTTTCTGTAAAATAGTAAAATCACAAGAATTTTTATATTCCTGAGAATCAATTGGAATCAGAACAATCTGTGATCCCATCCAAGCATAAACAAAATCCCCCTCAAGTCCCTTGCCCTTAATAGAAGAACATTCTTGAAGAATAAAAAGAAGATTATCTACAGTAATCTCAATTTCAAAGTTTCTAGGATCATAAACTCTTACTTTTTCACGTCTTGCATCCCATCCATATGATCTATGAGTTCCGCCCACATCTCTATTAAGAACAAAACCACCAATTGGTTCGTTATCATATTCTTCTACTGGCATTTTCTTGTCAATCCAATTTGTCCATGACTTAGGGTCAGCTTTATTACCATCATTTTTAATCACAAAACCAAGTCGTTTCGAATATGTATCGCTTCGTTCTTGAAATCCAGCTTTAATCTTTTTGGGAATGGTTAGCCTATTATTATCCATTATTATTCTCCTTTATTTTTATCAAAAAGTTCAATCCAATATTTTTCTTCACAATTAAACCCATATGAATTATAATTTATTTGATGAGCAATTTTGATTTCCGAATTTTTTGATTCTTTTATATCTTTTAATTTATCTAAAATATATGCTTTACTATTTAAAACCACAACACAATAATTATCGTCTTGAAAAATAGATTCTGGAGTTAAATATTCAATTTGTCCTTTTGTGATTGGATATCCACTTCCAAGAAGGCAACATCCAATAAACAAAGACATAAAAATCAAAATAACACCAATCGGAGCAGAATTACCATTCATATATCCATCAACTAAAATTAAAATAATTCCAAGCAGAATGACGCCTAAAGAGATTTCTAATATAATTGACATAATTTTTCTTTCTTATTTAAGGATCTTAATATTCGTATCGTCAATAATAACAAATCCATTTTTCAAAAGATCTTCTTTCATATCTTTTTTACCCAAATTATATGAACTATAACTGCAAAGAAAAATAATAGCTAAAAATAAAATAAATTCAATCAAAAAACTATATTTATAAAGATAAAGTGTCATTGTTCATTCTCCATGTTTTGATTTAACTCTTCACGAAATTTTTTATAAAGAAGAATTTGTTCAGGTGTATATAATACAAATTTGTCTTCTTTAAATTCGCCGTATCCTTGTTTTACAAACTCTTCTTGACATTGCTTATATCCATCTTGTTTGCTTTTAACTACGTTTGTAACATAAATGAACAAAGAACCAAGAACAATAATTGAAATTAAACCTACATTAACAAAGTCGTAAT
>Ga0268280_1002388_pt1 | contig 10979 bp, 6 predicted proteins | sample saktaG_9_FD_190139 | JGI IMG/M metagenome (GOLD analysis project Ga0268280, IMG submission 190139) | Saline water microbial communities from Sakinaw Lake, British Columbia, Canada - sak_2011_5_24_40m | ecosystem: Environmental > Aquatic > Non-marine Saline and Alkaline > Saline ...
GGCCAAAATCGTGGTGGCCCGCCCGGCAGCCGCCATTGCCTGTGCAATGCTTTCATCCAGCGCCTTGGGATAATGGGCCAGACCGCAGACAAAAAGCCCGTCTGATGCGAAATCAACAGGCCGCAGTTTGGCATGGGCTTCCATGAAGAAATTTTCGGCATTGACCGGAACCTTGTAAAATGCTGCAATATCAGCATTCGGAGAAGGCTCGATGGCGGTTGCCAGATTCAACAGATCCGCATGGATAAAAAGCTCTTTCTGGAGAATCGGGTCAAATACCCGGACCTCGAGTCCATCGGGAGTTTCCGTCACAACAGGTTTTTTCTCCAGGCTGTAGCGGACGAAGATCACGCCTTTTTCCCTGGCCTTCTTATAGAGAATTTCCCTTTCCCCAAAGGTTCGGATATCCCGGTAAAGTATAAAGACATCTGTTCCGGGCTGTTTTTCCTTGATGGCAATGGCCTGAGATACGGATGTCGAACAGCAGATCCGGGAACAATAGGGTCGCTTTTCATCCCGCGAGCCAACGCACTGGATAAAGACCACGCTGCCTGCTCCGTCCAGTTTTTCAGGGTGGTTCTCCAGATCGTGCCACTGGGTAACTGACGGGTGTTTGCCGTAAAGGTATTCTTCGGTTCCGGCAGCCTGACCGCCGGTTGCCACAATGGCAACACCGTGTTGAATTGAATGGGTTTTTTCGCCGGCCCGAACCTGGGTTTCAAAATTTCCCACAAAACCGGATGCCTCGACAATTTCAGCCTGGGTCAGGACCGTAATCTTGGGATGCTGACTTACTCGTTCAATCAGATTCTTCAGAAACTGCTGAACATCTTCCCCTGACCATGTTTTGTGCACATCCCGGGCAGAGCCGCCCAGACTGCCGGATTTCTCGATGAGGGTAGCGTCAAAGCCCTGGTCTGCGAGGCTGAGAGCTGCGGTCATGCCGGCAACACCGCCTCCGATGACAAGGGCGGACTTGTTAACGCTTACTGACAGCGAAGGAATCGGCTCCAGCAGCGAAGCCCGGTGGATTGCCATCCGAACCAGATCCTTGGCCTTATCCGTTGCCTTTTCCTTTTCCCCCGAATGCACCCAGGTGCACTGATTCCGGATGTTGGCCATCTCAAACAGGTAAGCGTTCAGTCCCGCGTTTTGAATGGTTTCCTGAAAAAGCGGCTCATGCGTTCTCGGTGTACAGGCCGCAACCACTATGCGGTTCAGGCGCTGCTCCCGAATAATCGCAACCATTTTCTCCTGAGCATCCTGGCTGCAGGCAAAAAGGGGCTCTTCGGTATGGACCACATTACCAAGCTCCCTGGCATATGCTGCAATGGCCGGGACATCGGCAATGCCGCCAATGTTGATACCGCAGTTGCAGACAAATACGCCGATTCGCGGCTCCTCGTTCCGGACATCCCGTTCATCGGGAACGATTTTTTCCTTTACCAGCGTTCCCCTGGCGGCGGACAGACTGATCCCTGCGGAACAGGCGGCAGCACTGGCATCGACAACGGACTGCGGAATATCCTTGGGACCCTGGAAGATACCGCACACATAGATGCCTTCTTTTGAAGTGCTCACCGGTTCAAACGAAGACGACTGGCAGAAATTGCCTTCGGTCAGATCTATGTCCAGTTGTTTGGCAAGCCTGATGATATCCGGATTCATTTCCATTCCCACGGACAGCACGATCTGGTCAAAGACTTCCGTAACCGTCTCGCCGCTTTCGGTAATATAACGGATGCTTAAATCATCGGTCCCAACAACCGGCTCGATGGTATGGACCCGGCTGCGGATGAACCTTACTCCGTGTTTGTCCTTGGCAGTATTGTAAAAACGCTCGAAATCCTTGCCGTGGGTACGCATGTCCATGTAAAATATCGCGCAGTCCAGATCGCTTTTCGAGTGCTCCTTGGCGATCACGGCTTCCTTGATGGCATACATGCAGCAGACTGATGAGCAGTAGGCATTATCGCATTTGTTCATATCCCTGGAACCCACGCACTGGAACCAGGCGATTTTTTTAGGCTCTTTATGATCCGAGAGGCGCACCAGATGCCCGGATGTGGGGCCTGAGGCCGACAGAATCCGTTCCATTTCCACGGCGGTAATAACATTGGGATGTTTGCCGTATCCATAAGCGTCAAATTTGGACGGGTCAAAGGTGTCGCTTCCCGGGCAAAGTATGATGGAGCCAATCCCAATTTCTTTTTCAGCAACTTTCTGGCTGTGGTCAACCGCGCCTGCAAGACAGGCATCAACACACTGCATGCACTCGGAACAATAACCACAGTTAAGGCACCTTGAAGCTTCAGCCTCTCCATCTTCGTCGCTGTATCCCAGCTCAACTTCCTTAAAGTTGCCTGCGCGCTTTTCAACAGGAAGCTCGGGCATGGCCTTCCTGAGCTTTTTAGGCTCACCTACAGGTACCGGTCTGTAAACCGGATTTTCATTTGTAACCGGCTCCCTTCCCTCTGCCATATCCTTCCCGTCAAGATACCTGATAATAGACTCGGATGCATCTTTTCCCGCTGCAATTGCTCCAATGGCAACCCAGGGACCTGTCTGAACATCCCCGCCGGCAAAAACACCTGCGAGTCCTGTTGCATAAGTAACAGAATCGGTTTCAACAGTCCCCCAGCGTGAAATATTTATTCCTGTTATGTTCTCCAGGGCAGACAGATCGGGCCTCTGGCCGATAGCCGGAATAAGCTGGTCTATTTCAATGTCATACTCGCTTCCCGGAACAGGAACAGGCCTTCTCCTTCCCGATGAATCAGGTTCTCCAAGCTCCATGCGAATACAGCGTAAACCGACAACCTTCCCATCAGCCGTCAATACCTCCTGAGGCGCGGAAAGATAGGTAATTTCTGTTCCTTCAACCTCTGCAGCATGAATCTCTTCTTCCCATGCCGGCATTTCACTCCGCGTCCTCCGGTATATTATGTTGACCTTTTCAGATCCCAGTCTTACGGCGCACCGCGCAACATCGATAGCAACATTGCCGCCGCCGATTATGGCAATTTTCCTGCCGACCTCCGCTTTTCCGGTAAGATTGACCTCCCTGAGAAAATCGACTCCCTGGCGTACTCCTCCCGCCTTTTCCCCCGGAACTCCAAGTTCAAATCCCTTGTGAGCTCCGATTGCTATATAAACGGCCTTGTAACCGTCAGTCAAAAGGCCGTCGATTGTCAAACCGTTCCCAAGAGGAGTGTTTGTCTTAATTTCTACTCCAAGATTTGTTATTACTTCTATTTCCCTGTCAAGAACTTCTCTGGGAAGTCTGTGTTCCGGTATGCCAACTCTGAGCATTCCTCCGGCTTTTGGCAAAGCTTCATAAATCGTGGAAAGTACGCCTTTCCGCGCAAGGTGATACGCTGCAGAAAGACCCGCAGGTCCTGATCCGATGATAGCGACCTTCTCCTCTCTCCGCGGAAGGGTTTTAATTTCAACCTGCCTCGGATCGAATTTGTCGGCAGCAAGACGTTTCAGGCTGCGAATCGCAACAGGCTGATCTACCTCGCACCTGCGGCATGCATCTTCACATCCGTGCGGGCATATCCTTCCCAGCACACCCGGCAAAGGAAGATCTTCCATGATTATCTCAAGGGCTTCCTTATATTTTTTCTGCCCTGCCATCTGAACATAGCCCTGAACATTGAGCCCGGCAGGACATGCAAGACGGCATGGAGCTTTATCGGCTTTTTGTATGGCATAGGCACCGGGGATAGCCTGTGGATATTGTTTATAGGCGGCTTTTTTTACCGAAAGATTCTTGTCATATTCATTTGGGAGTATGACAGGACAGACATTGGAACATTCCCCGCAGCTTGTACACTTGTTCAGGTCTATATAGCGAGGGTTCTGCTTGATACGGGCAGTAAAATTTCCGGGATCTCCTTTAAGCTCAAGGAGTTCGGAATTCATTAAAAGTTCAATATTAAGATGCCGGCCGACCTCGACCAGTGTTGGAGAAATAATTCACATGGCGCAGTCATTGGTCGGAAAGGTTTTGTCAAGCTGCGACATAAGCCCTCCGATAGCTGCCGATTTCTCCACCAGATATACATAATATCCGGAATTAGCGAGATCAAGAGCGGACTGCATTCCAGCTATTCCTCCGCCAACTACCATAACAGATCCAACAACTTTTCCAGCCATGCGGCACTCCTCATTCAATAAAATAAATAATAGAACATCATTTGGTTAACATGTCCTATTGCTATAAAATTCGATAATTCCTCACGATTAGCAAGCTATTATTTATGACAATTTATGAAGCGTGTTCATTCATTTGGAGGCATATAATAGATACAAGGTATCTAGTCAAGAAAAAATATCCGTAAACACCAGGTCCATAATTTAGCCTTGAATCAGGTATTTAATCGTGATAGTTGACGGGAAACGTTTAAAAGACGTGAGGTGGAAGGCAATAGGATAGTGAATGTTGAATAGAGAGGATCTGGGGGCGAAATTTGAAACTTGATATTCGAAATTCGATGTACGATATTCGGTTTTTCCGTCCAACTTGCGTTTAACGCTTAACACTCTTTGCAACCAGGAAATCGATTTCAATGACCGATACAACCACTTCAATTATAAACATAGCTCTTGTTGGCGGGGGTGATTTGTGCAGGGAGCTCCTTGAAAAGACCGCCTTCGATTTAAAGGAGAAAAATTTTTTTTCCCCTATCATTGCGGTTGCTGATCCTGATCCTGACAAACCCGGTATTTTGCTTGCTATGGAAAAAGGACTCATTACAGTCAGTGACTATCACGAACTTTATGACGCCCGTTATAGTATTCATCTGATAATAATTTTAAGGCCGGAAGCGGCCATTCTTGAAGATATTCTTGCAACAAGACCTGCGCGTATCCGCATACTTTCATTTCATGTTTTTGAGATTTTCTGGAAGGCAATCGGCCAGGAAGAGCGCAAGCTCAGAGAACAGAACAGAGCCATGGAAACCATATTAAATGGGATCCAGGATTTTATATCCGTTATAACACCCGACAAGACAATCGTGGATGCCAACGAAGCTTTCGTGAACAATTTAGGGCTTTCACGGGATAAGGTCATAGGGCGAAAATGTTACGAAGTTCTTCAAAGAGATCAGATTGACTGCTCCAGCAAAGAGGATCAGACGTGCCCCCTTATGGAGGTTATACGCAACAAAATGCCGATGAGGCAGGTTAGAACACAGGAGGGGCGTAATAACAAGATTCATCATATCGAGGTTAATATATATCCCGTATGGGAAAAGAGCGGAAAGATCTCCAAATTCATTCATATCAGCCGGAATATAACAAAGCGAATAGAAGAAGAAGAAGAGATTACAAAACGCCTTGAGCAAATGGTTGAGGAACGCACAAGACAGCTCAAGGAAACCCATGAAAAGCTCATCCACAAAAACAAAATGGCTTCCCTCGGCAAGCTTTCAGCATCGGTTGTGCATGAAATAAACAATCCGATTGCTGGAATCCTTAACCTTATACTTCTTATGAAGCGCATCATCATGGAAAACAATGTCGGGAAAAAAGAAATGGATGATTTTTTTCGCTATATCTTACTTATGGAAAATGAAACGAGAAGGACAAGCCGTATTGTATCCTACCTGCTTGCATTCTCCAGACAGAACAAAATGGAACCTAAGCCTTTAAATCTGAATAATCTTATTAAGCACACTCTTTTTTTAAATTCAAACCTTCTTAAGATAAACAAGGTTGAAGTCCAATATAGGCTTGATCAAAACCTGCCGGAGCTTGTCGGTTCCGAGGATCAACTCCAGCAGGTTATTATGAACCTGTTATCTAATGCCGTAGAGTCTGTCGAATCCAAAGGAAAAGGTGTCCTGACAATTACAACGAAGTACTTTGCCAATACAGAAAGAGTTGTTGCCAAATTCCAGGATACCGGGACAGGAATTCCTCAGGAAAATTTCACCTTGATTTTCGAGCCCTTTTTTACCACAAAAAAACAGGGGAAAGGCGTAGGGCTGGGTCTTTCCCTCGCGTATGGAATTATCCAGGAACATGGAGGCTTCATAAAGGTTAGTTCCACAATTGGAAAAGGAACTACCTTCGTAATAGATCTTCCTCTAAGACATTGATGAGTTCGTTAGAAGTTCAAACTCAGACGGCAAAGTTAAAAATTCATTATGCAAGGCGCGCAAATCTCGAGGATTAAAGAGTACTTATTGGTATGCTGCAACGACAAAAGATGCAATACAGCAGAATTATTTTTTGCGAAACCGTTATATCTACGGAGGTTCAATAATGAAAAGAGCAAGGATCCTTGTTGTAGATGACGAATTGATAATGCGGGAATCCTTGTCCGGCTGGCTCCAGCGTGACGGTCACGAGGTTGAGACAGCGGCAAGCGGTGAAGAGGCTCTGGATAAAGTCAAAGAGGTCCGCTTCGATATTCTTCTGGTTGATATAAAGATGGAAGGAATCAGCGGGCTCGAAGTTTTAAAAAGGGTAAAGAATGATGATCCCGATGTGGCAATAATCATGATCACTGCCTTCGGCGCTATATCAACCGCGATAGAGGCAATCAAAAACGGAGCTTTTGATTATCTTCTGAAGCCTTTTGACCCTAATGAGCTTGGATTGCTTATCGAAAAAATCCAGGAAAGTCAGGCTCAGGCTATAGAAAATCTTTACCTCAGAGAACAATACAGGGAAAGAACACGGTTTGAAAGCCTGATTGGCCAGTCGCCTGTTATGCAGAAAATTTTTGATCTCATACAGAACGTAGCCCCCACCAATTCTACTGTCCTTATCACAGGTGAAACCGGCACAGGTAAAGGCCTCGCCGCAAAAGCCATTCATTCAAACAGTCCTCGATGCCACGGCCCGTTTGTTATTGTAAATTGCGGTGCAATACCCGAACATCTTATGGAAAGCGAATTGTTCGGATATCAAAAAGGCGCGTTCACAGACGCCAAATCGACCAAAAAAGGGCGTCTCGAGATGGCCCATGGGGGAACTCTTTTTCTGGACGAAATAGGTGAAATCAGCATGCGAATGCAGATTGATCTTTTACGTATACTGGAAGATCATATATTTTATAGGGTTGGGGGCACCCAACCTATGGAGGCTGATTTCAGGGTTATAGCCGCCACAAACAGAGATCTTCATGAAGCAATCAAGAACGGCTTGTTTAGAGAAGACCTCTATTACCGGCTGAATGTCTTCTCATTTAAAATGCCCTCCTTATGCGAACGGAAGGAAGATATCCCGCTTCTGGCCGAGCATTTTCTTCACCGCTTCTCCAATGAAACCAATAAGCAGATAGATAATATCAGCCGCGAAGCAATGGATGAAATGATGCTCTATGAATGGCCGGGAAATATAAGAGAGCTTGAAAATGCGATAGAAAGGGCGGTCGTCGTCTGCAAGAAAAGAAAGATTCTTCCTGAAGAGCTCCCCATTTTCCGCCCCGAGGATATTTGCGTTTCCTCCGACAACACCCTTGCCGGGATCGAAAAGGCTCACATAACCAGAGTGCTTCACGAAAACGATTGGAATATATCAAAAACTGCTAAAGAGCTGGGAATAGATCGTTCCACCCTTTACAGCAAAATCAGACGATACATGATAGCGCAACGATAATAATAAAAGAATTTTGGAAATATATCCAGAACATAGCATCGTTATTTCCCCCATAGGCAATTTTGGTCCCGAAATAACCGAACCTGTTAAAAAGGAAATAAACAGGATATTCGGTTTCCCGGCACTGATTATTCCTATCCTCAAAGATGTTGACTTTGCGCTTGATTCAGGCAGGAACCAGTACCATTCGACATCGATACTTCAACAGCTTGAAAAATCGGCGCCTCCTTTTGCAATGAAAGTAATTGCCATTACAAAGGTTGATCTGTTTATTCCGATTTTGACCCATGTTTACGGGGAAGCACAGCTTGGAGGAAAGGCCTGCGTTGTTTCTACGCACAGGTTAAAGGATCAGATATCTGCGGCACCCACGGACGTCATTTTCAAACAAAGAATTATAAAGGAAGCAGTCCATGAACTAGGGCACACATTCAATCTCCGCCATTGCAATGAACGCGTGTGCATAATGCACTATTGCCGAACCGAGCTTGATGTTGACCGAAAGTCGGATCAGCTTTGCAGGTACTGCAAAATTCTTCTGGATGATGAAATAAAAAGGCTCAGGAAATCAGGTGTGGAGAAAAAGCCTTGTTAATCTTTCCCAGCCTATCTGTGGCATATTCCCATATATGTCTTCGCCAAGATACCCCCCATCAGTATTTAAAAGACCTCCTGATTCTTCAATAACATCATAAAGGTGGCTGATCTCTTTTTCCATAAATTCTTCTGATTCTGTGCCTATGTAAAGATCTTTAAGCTCATTCCTTAGGCCTTCCGAATGGAGTCTCAAAACCCAGCCATCGGTATAAGGATTTTTATTAGCCAGGCTTCCCTCTTCTCTCAGCCTCGGATTAACATCCGTCACAACACCGCTGACAGGCGAAAGGACTCCCGCGCTCTTTTCACCCCGTTTCAACATAATCTGGGAAGTGTTCTGCTTCATCTGCTTTCCGACAAGGGGAGCAGCAACATTTTCAAGTGGCCCGAGGAGTCGCAGGGCAAAATCATCCAGCCCGATTCTCACTGTTGAGCCTTCTTCAATCTTAACCCAGGCATGCCCTTTATGGAGATAGTACCCCTGAGGAATTCTGAAACCGTGTACATTAAGAACTTCCACGGGTTTTACCAACGCGTGAACAGTGTACTGGTCATAAAAATACTGGTCGAACTCGCAAGTTGCGCACCTGTATTCATGGCCGCAGCTTTTAAAATCTATCCGCCTTTTCATATGGTGAATGCACGGTCGTTTTGAAGATGGCAGCTCTTTTAATTTCTCTATCCAGAAAACAATTTTTTGACGCTTATCTCCCGGGATTTGCCCCTTCTCAGCCATTACCATGTTTTCCTTGGCCACCCGTGACATAGCCTTGTCAAAGTGGCAGGTTGTACAATCGTAGGAAATTTCGCAATATTTATGGCGGACAACCCCTGCCTGCATCCAGAGACAGGGGCTGCTACCTGTTTTTACCTTATTATTTAATCCCGCAATTCTCATTTTTCACCTCACAATCCGAATACCGTACATCAAATTTCGAACGTCGATATTTTGTATTCTATATTCGATATTCGGTTTTTGCCCCCTGATTACTGATCACGCACCCTTCTATTCGCTTCCGCCTCTCGCCTTCTCTGCCTAATCACGTTTTCAAAAATGTTCTCGCAAGATTTTTCCAGTCAAGACCCGGAAGATTTCCGTAAATATCCTCTTTTAAATAACCGCCGTCTGCTGCAAGGGGGCCGGCTACATCTTCAATCATTTTTTCAAGCTTGCCGACTTCATCGCTTATCCAGGCCGGGCTCGTTGAGTCATCCATCAGTTTTTTTACCGTCCTCTTTATATCAGGAGAACGCACCATAAATAACCATCCATCCCCGTAGGGTTCTCTGTTGGCAATTTCAGGTTTTTCTCTGACCTTTGAATTAACTTCCACTATAACCCCGTTGACAGGAGAAAGCACATCAGCCGTATTTTCCCTGCGCCTTAAGCCCCACCCTGCTAATCCCTGGTCAAGCTCCTTCCCCATGAGCGGAAGGTCAAGGGCATCGGCCTTTCCGAGCAACTTTAAGGAAAAATCATCAAACCCGATTCGTATATATCCTCCGCTTTCTATGCGCGCCCATGTATGGCCGTCATGGAAATAGTAACCGACCGGAACATCAAACCCTTTAACATACTGAATCTCGCCAGGCATTGTTTTGCTTTTGGTCGTCCAGACATCTTCAAAAAACTGGTCAAAATCGCATTTTGAACATTCATAATCATAGGCGCATGTTCTTTTATCAATACGGTTTGTAAGGCTGTGCCGGCAGATTCTGTTCATATGAGGCCTTTTTCTCATTGCATCCTGCCAACTGACCTGGTTTCCCTTTTCTACCTTTCTGGTCATTCCGAGGTCAAACTTGCATGTCGTGCAGTCATAAAAATTATTGCAGTCCTTAAAATTTACAAGACCTGTCTGCATCCATATACAGGGATTGGAAGTTCGGGCACTTTTATCAGGCTTTACCATCCATACCTGCCCGCCCAAAACAGCTTTAATCTCGCTTTGAGCCTGTTCTTTATCCTTTCCCTTTCTGTAGGTAGATCCATATCCCAGCTTACTTCTTCTTTCATTATTGTCTTGATTTGCCATTTTATCTCTCCTTTTTATAAATTTTGATAATTGATATTTTTTTTCTCTGCATTATGTAATAGCAAGTAGCGTGCCATTTAATGATGACAGCTTTGTAAAAAGCCCGAAATTCCGCCACTCGCATGAAAACTTGAGTCCAAAACTACTTGATAATACTGGACTACCACTTTCGCTGGAATGACAAAAAAAGGAATCCGGACTTTTTATGAGTCTATCAAAAACCAGATGATTGAATAGCTTTATCTAATTGATTTAACTTTACTAATTAAAACTATAGCCAGACAGTGATTTCTATGCTGGAAAATGATTTATTGCGGCATTTCACAACAGTGAATTTTGAAATATAAATTATTTATGAATTATTCTATGTTATTTATGATAGTTATGATGCTGCAGGATTCTACGGCATAAAAAAAGCCATTCTGTTGTGATTCGCAGCAGTATGGCTTAAAAATATCGGTTCTCTTGCTTATTATAGACTAGTAAAAAATCCGGAATTCATTTTATATAATTTCTGCGAAATCGGGTATCCAGTCCTGATCAGTTGAAAATATGCTACTGCAAATTCCTTTCCACATTGACTTTTTCTTTCAGCTTATCAAGATACGGGGCAACTTCGGTTTGAATATTTTCCTGTTTCGAATTCTGCTCAATTCTGCTTTTCAGATGCTTTTCAAAAAAGGTTTTTAATTCTTCCCCTGAGACAGTAATCTTCTGAATGAATTCCTG
>Ga0268280_1002390_pt1 | contig 10969 bp, 9 predicted proteins | sample saktaG_9_FD_190139 | JGI IMG/M metagenome (GOLD analysis project Ga0268280, IMG submission 190139) | Saline water microbial communities from Sakinaw Lake, British Columbia, Canada - sak_2011_5_24_40m | ecosystem: Environmental > Aquatic > Non-marine Saline and Alkaline > Saline ...
CCTGGTACAATTTATCTCGCTCTCCATCAACCATTTTACAATTGAAGGTTACATCAGGGGCTCTTAATGCTTTTATTTCCTCCTTACTATTCCAAAACCCTATGGCAAGCCCTGCCATAAAAGCAGAACCCATAGCTGATAATTCTTCTATTTTATTACGAACAACAGCTACATTAAGTATATTAGCCTGAAACTGCATTAAAAAGTTATCTCTTGTTGGTCCTCCATCAACACGCAATTCCTTAAGTTTAACTCCTGATTCCATAACCATTAAATCCAATACATCCCTTATCTGGTAAGCTATTGACTCCTCTGCAGCTCTTATAATATGAGCTTTTTTTGTCACCCGGCTAATACCCGTAATAGAGGCCTTAGCCTCACTGTCCCAGTAAGGAGCACTTAAACCTACAAATGCCGGAACTAAATATACACCTCCATTACTATCTATAGAAGCGGCTATCTTTCCGGATATCTTTGAATTAGGAATTAACTCTAAATCCTCTACAAGCCATTTAATGGTTGCTCCAGTACAATTTATATTACCCTCAAATACATACTCTATGTGATTATCCATCCCCCATGCTATGGAAGTTACAAGCCCACTATTTGATTGTAATATATTTTTACCTATATTCATCATAACAGAGGATCCAGTACCATAAGTTGCCTTAGCCATACCTTTTTTAAAACAGTTCTGTCCAAATAATGCTGCGTGGGAGTCGCCCATAACACCGGCTATGGGTATTTCCTTTTCCAATATTCCGTTTATGGTTGTATAGCCAAATATTTCATCTGAATATTTAACGTCAGGAACCATAGTATTGGGTATAGTAAATATTCGTAATAACTCTTCATCCCATTTTAACTCTTTTATGTTAAATAATTGTGTGCGGCTAGCATTTGAATAATCTGTTACATGCTTTTTTCCATTAGTAAGTTTCCATACAAGCCATGAATCAATAGTACCAAATAATAGTTTTCCCTCTTCGGCTTTTTGTCTGACTCCTTCAACATTGTCTAATATCCATTTTATCTTTGCTGCTGAAAAATAGGAAGATAAAACTAATCCGGTTTTTTCTTTAACTATTTTTCCATAACCCTGTTCAATTAATCTATTACAAATACTACCCCCTCTCTTACATTGCCAAACTATGGCATTATACACCGGTTCTCCGGTTTGTTTGTCCCATACTAATACTGTTTCCCTTTGATTTGTAATAGCCAAAGCCATAATCTGCTGCCCTGTTATCTTTACTTCGTAAAATAGGTCATGTATTGCTTTTAAGGTATTTTTATAAATCTCCTCAGGATCATGTTCAGCCCATTCAGGGTTAGGATAATACTGCTTTTGTACTCTATTGCAGCGATGCACAACCTGCCCTTTTCTGTTAAAGAGTATTGCCTTCGTTGCTGATGTTCCTTGATCTATAGCCAAAATATATTTATTCTCCAATTATGACCTCCATTTACAACCTTTTTTTATATTTATCTTTTTATAATTAATCTATCATTTTTACTGCAACATTAACTATGTTATCTGCTGTTAATCCATAATGCCTAAAAATTTCAGATGAGGTTCCAGTAATTGCTGGTTCATCAGGTATCCCTATTATTCGCATAGGAACAGGGAAGTTTTGTGCTATTTGTTCGGATACCACTCCTCCTAATCCACCATAAATACTGTGCTCTTCAACTGTAATTATGTATCCCGTTTCTTTTGCAGCTTTTATTATAACCTCTTGATCAAGAGGCTTTATTGTGTGCATATCTATTATCCTTGCACTTATACCTTTCTCCTTAAGTAAAATACCTGCTTCAAATGCAATTCTTACAGTTTCTCCTGTCCCCATAATGGTTATATCTTTTCCTTCTATCAATGTATTCGCCTTGCCTATATCAAATGGAGCATCATTTTTTGTATATACATCCGGTACAGCATTCCTTCCCATTCTTACATAAACCGGACCAACATAATCTACAAGAGCCTTTGTCATTTTTCTTGTTTGGTATATATCGCATGGCAGAATAACACAGATTCCCGGTATTGCTCTCATAACTGCAATATCATGTAATGAATGGTGCGAAGACCCTAAAGGTCCATAACTTACTCCTCCACTTACTCCAATAATCTTTACATTGGTATTTGAATAGGCAACATCCATTTTAATTTGTTCTAAACTTCTGGCAGATAAAAAAGATGCTGGCGCACATACAAAAGGTTTTTTGCCACATGCAGCAAGTCCCGCTGCTATGCTCACTTCATTTTGCTCTGCAATTCCTGTTTCAACAAACTGCTGGGGAAGCTGTATTGCAAAATCCTCCAAAGTTACTGATCCTCTTGCATCAGAAGTTATGGCAATAATATCTGAATCTTTTCTAGCAAGCTCCAGAAGTGTATTAGTAAACATCTTTCTACATGGTATAGTAGTATTCATTTATATATTGCCTCCTTTATTTAACTGGGAATCTAATTCTTTCATCGCTTTTTCCAATTGCTCTTTGTTAGGTACTTTATGGTGCCATTTTGCATCATTTTCAATAAAGGAAACTCCCTTACCCTTAACTGTATTAGCTATTATTAAATGGGGCTTTTCTTTTACTATCTGTATTTTTTTAAATATATCTATCATTTTTTTAATGTTATTTCCATCTTCGACCAAAACATTCCAACCAAATGAATTCCATTTTTCTTTAAGATTTTCTAAACTCATTATGTTTTCGGTATTTCCACTTATTTGTAAATGATTCCTATCAATGATTCCAATAAGGTTATCTAATTTATAGTGTCTTGCTGCCATAGCTCCTTCCCATATAGAACCTTCTGCCAATTCTCCGTCTCCCATAAGTACATAAACCTTATAATTTTTTTTATCCATCTTTCCGGCAAGAGCTATCCCCACAGCAACTGATAAACCGTGCCCAAGGGCTCCTGTATTCATCTCTACACCAGGTATCTTTACACTCGGGTGTCCTATTAACCTTGAGTTAAATTTACAATAATTTTTTAATTCGTCTTTTAAGAAAAAACCTAAATCTGCAAGAATAGTATAATATCCTTCTACACTATGCCCTTTGCTGAGAACAAATCTATCACGAGATTTCCATTTCGGATTTTTAGGGTCTATTTTCATAATTTTATAATAAAGTGCCACCAATATATCTACTGATGACAGAGACCCCCCTGTATGCCCTGTCTTGGCATCATAAATCATCTGCAATAATTCTTTACGTATCTGTATTGCTTTATTTTTCAAAAATTCTATTCTATCCAAGAATATTTCCACCTAATTGATTATGTTTTAAATAAATATTAAATATAAAGAAGAATAAATTTGATTAAAATAATTTTTGGAAGTTATTAATTTTCCATTGTAAATATTTAGCAGCTTCTTCAAGGATATCAGCAACATTACCCCTGACCATGGCAACATGGTGCTCAAATCCTTCACTACAAATATACTTCATTATTTTTTGGAGATCTTTTATCTCTGTTACTGCAACCCCTCCGTCCATAGGAAATGGATCATCTGTAAACTTCCCTTCTCCAGCATAGCTTTTTATGTACCCTTTTCTATCATCTGTTGAGATCCTAAAAAAAGTAAAATCTCCCGATGCAACATGCCCTTTAATGGCACCAAAGCATCTATCCCGACCAATAGTTGCGCCAAGAATATCCAGTTCGGAAATTTCTATATCACTATCCATAAAGCTCTTGGGAAAATTGCTGCAATGTGTGCAGACACATTTATTAGGATTATTCCCATAATTGTTGTTCCAATCCAGAAGGGCCGAGGCATTGCCGGATGCCAATTGTAAACAAAGCATGCTTAAAGCACCGGTGATATCCATCTCACAGGCAAAAGGAATCCCTCTCTCGCTAAGCATACTCATGGTTAGACAAGCTGCACAACCATAATTATATTCCAGGCTATCCCAACACTGGATAGCTCCCGCAATAAGCTCATTTTTTTCAATAAACTCTTCAACCGCAAGACTAAAGCGAGCCTGCTTCAAAATACTATCGCTCCGGATTCTTGAAGGAATATGGCCATAATTCTTTATTTCACCTACTTTTGAGGCAGCCTTTGCTGCGTCAATTTTACCAGCTACAGCTAAAATCTCTGAAAGATCTATAGGAACAACGGTAATTCCAAAATCCTGTAATATTTTTTCACTAAATCGCACAGTCTGAAAAGCAGCAGGACGTGTTCCTATTGCCCCTAATCGAGCATTTTTTAGTCCACCAACTATCTTACATACCCGTGCGAATCTATCCAGATCGGTCTTAAATTCGGGACTATCAACATTTTCAGTATGAAAAATCGTATCAGTAAAGGGAATTCCGTACTGAATAAAATTATTGCACACCGAGATCTTGCCGCAGAAGGAATCCCGTCTTTCACTAACTGATACTTTGTCTATTTCATCACAGGAAGCCTGTACCAAAATGGGAACATTAAGACCTGAGAGGACAATACTATCCACAATTCCTAACTCATCTCCGAAATTTGGAAGAATTACCAGAATACCGTTGATCTTATCTTGGTTTTTCTTAAATAGAGAGGCACATTTTTTTGCATCCTGATAAGTTTCTATGTTTCCAGAAGGAGTTTCATCTTCGGGAATTATTACACTATTATAACCCAGAGAATCTAATGTTTTTAGAAGTATCTTTCTATCGTTGTGAGCCAGCTGAGGATTAAAAAAGCCTCTTGTTCCAATAATGACTCCGAAGGTAATACAACTATCTTTCATATATTTATTATTTTCCCCTTCCTTAAACACTTTTTTACATATTTGCTTTTACTTTTATTCTATATCTTGCTGCAGTTCATCAACTATTAAGCGATAAGAACGGCTAATTCTATAATAATCTTCTGCTAATTCTCCGTCTCCCATAAGTACATAAACCTTATAATTTTTTTTATCCATCTTTCCGGCAAGAGCTATCCCCACAGCAACTGATAAACCGTGCCCAAGGGCTCCTGTATTCATCTCTACACCAGGTATCTTTACACTCGGGTGTCCTATTAACCTTGAATTAAATTTACAATAATTTTTTAATTCGTCTTTTAAGAAAAAACCTAAATCTGCAAGAATAGTATAATATCCTTCTACACTATGCCCTTTGCTGAGAACAAATCTATCACGAGATTTCCCTTTCGGATTTTTAGGGTCTATTTTCATAATTTTATAATAAAGTGCCACCAATATATCTACTGATGACAGAGACCCCCCTGTATGCCCTGTCTTAGCATTAAAAATCATCTGTAATAATTCTTTACGTATTTGTATAGCTTTATTTTTCAAAAATTTTATTTTATCCAATTTTTATTATTCTTATTCCTACTAAATATATCTCTATGGTATAAGAACTACCTTGATTGATTCATCTCCCTTTTCAGCAATTCTAAAGGCTTCTTTGAATTCCTTGAGTGGAAATTCATGGGTTACAATCTCGTTAACTTTAATTAAATTTTTTTGAAGAAAGTCAATTGCAATGTTGTATCCATTAAATCCACTAATGTGGGACCCAAATATATTTAATTCTTTACGATCTCCAATAATACTCCAATCAACTGAAGTTTCTGCAGAAAACACGCTAAATTCCACAAAAGTTCCATGTTTTCTAACCATCTTCAGTCCTTGAATAACTCCTAAAGGATTACCCGAATCGTGGATATAGACATCACAACCATAGCCTTCTGTTATATTTTTAACCTTTTCAACAACATCTTCTTCCTTAGGATTCATCACTATATCAGCACCAAACTTTTTGGCAAGGTTTAATCTTTTAGGTTTTAAGTCTAACCCTATTAAAAGTCTAGGATTTTTTAATTTTGCTAATTGCAACTTACACAAACCAATTGGACCAAGCCCTGCTATAACAACTACATCCTCGAACTGTATGTTTGCTCTTTCAATAGTATGAACTGCGCAAGACAAAGGTTCTATCATAGCAGCGTGTTTTGCTGGAATATTTTTTGATACTTTATATATTATAGATCTTGAATTATATCTCATATATTCAGCCATTCCACCATCAGCTACTACTTTTTGGTGTCCATATATATTTTGTCTTTCACACATCCAGTAAGTTCCTTTTTTACAATATCTGCATTCCCCACATGGTACAATCTGTTCTGCAATTGCCATATCTCCAAGTTGTAAATTAAACGTCTTCTTTGCATTATCACCTAAAGCAACAACTTCACCAATAAATTCATGTCCTGGCGTAACAGGCACATCGTTCCATGGAGGGAGAACTCCTCCTCCCCAAAACATTGCTGCTCCATTATATGACTTTATATCACCTGCACATATTCCACATGCTTTTATCTTCACAAGGACTTCATCTTCTGTTATTTCCGGTACCTTTATTTCTTCATAACGGTAATCCTTAGGCGCATAACATATTACTGACTTCATTGTTTTTGGTATATTTTCAAACCTTTCCACGATTTATACCTCCTGTTAATTTAATATTATTCTTATTTCTTATAGTTATAAGCTGTAAATTGCTGTTTCTCATTATTGTTTCTTTAAAAAAGCAAATCTATCTATGTTGGCTTTAAAATAAAATTCTTGTCATAATTTTTGATTCACTCTGTAAAAATTTTTCGATATTTATCAACGCCAACAGCTATCAAAACAACAATACCCATTAATACTTGTTGCCAGAATGATGTAACATTCAGAATTACTAATCCGTTCTGCATTGTTGAGATGAATAGTGCCCCAAAAAGGGTTCCTTTAACCCCCCCTACACCACTATTTGTAAGGCTAGTGCCACCAATAACCGCTGCAGCGATTGCTGATAACTCAAAAGTTATACCTGCAACTGGTTGTCCTGAATTGAGGCGTGACATTAATATTACACCACCAAGAGAGGCTAAAAGTCCCGAAATTATAAAAACAAGCACCTTTATTCCTTTTGTGTTAATACCTGAAAGTCTCGCTGCTTCTTTGTTGCCTCCCGTTGCATAAATTTTACGGCCGATGGTAAGTTTTGCTAAAACTATATGGCACACTATATATACTAAAATAATTAACCAAACTATATTAGATATGTTTAGTATATTGCCACTAGCAAGATTTCTAAATCCCTTAGGAAGACCTACAATAGCTTGTCCCTCTGTATAAACATATGAAAGACCCCTAAACAACCACATGCTTGCCAATGTAACAATGAATGAAGGTAATTGCACATATGCCACAAATATTCCGTTAAACAACCCCAAAATCGTTCCCAATATGATAGTTGCCAGTACTCCTAAAAATATATTGCCAGTGCTAACCATAAGCTGTGCGCCTACTACCGAGGAAAGCGCCAAAGTTGAACCAACCGATAAGTCTATTTCGCCAGCGATAATAACGAAGGTCATTCCAGCTGCAATAATCGCAATCGTTCCTGATTGAATTAAAATGTTCCGTAGATTATGTAATGTAAAAAAATATGGGGAGAAACTACTAAAAACAACTATCGCGACTATTAGTCCAAAAAACATACCAAATTTCCCTAAAAGTTGTTGAAATATTTTAACAATAACTGTTCTTTTTATGAAAAATTCTTTATACATATCTATGTAATATTCCTTTTTTTTGTTATATAATACAAAAGATTATTTTGAGTTATTTCACTGGTATGTAGTTCAGAACTAATTTGACCTTTTGACATAACTATAACTCGGTCGCTCACTTCAACTAATTCATTAACTTCAGATGAAATAACTATCGCAGCTCTTCCTTTTTTGGCAAAGTTTTTTATTAAATTATATATTTCCTGCTTAGCAGCTACATCAAGGCCTCTGGTTGGTTCATCAAATATTAGAAAGCGACATTTCGCATGTAGCCATTTTGATACTGCAACTTTCTGTTGATTACCACCACTAAGATTTATTAACAAATCATCATATTTCCCTTTGATTTTTATTTTTTTTATATAATTTTCACAGATTTCTCGAACTTTCTTCCATATAATAAATAACATTTTGCTAATTGATCTCATATTTGCCTGAATAATATTTTCCTGAATTGTAAGACCGAGATTCAATCCTTCTTCTAATCTATTTTCACTTAGATAACCTATACCAAATTTTATAGCTTGGATAGGCGATTTCACAACTATTTTTTCCCCGGAGAAAAAAATATCTCCCCCACCTAATTTGTCAGCCCCAAATATCATACGCGCTAGTTCTGTCCGCTTGGAACCAATCAATCCTCCAATACCTAGAACTTCATTCTCATATACACAGAAAGAAATGTTTCTAATTAATTTGTTATCCGTTAAATTTTTAACTTGTACTAAAACTTTTTGTTTTACATTATCAATTTTATTTTTTATTACTCTTTCATGATATTTCAGTTGCTTTCCTATCATTAGAGATATTATTTCTTTTTTTGTTGTGGATTTTATTAATGTATTTCCTACGAGCTTGCCATCGCGCATAATTGCCGCTCTATCTGCAATTTGAAAAATCTCATCTAGACGATGCGATATATATATAACTGTAACTCCGTGCTCTTTTAAAGAGTGAATAATATTAAAAAATCTATTAGTTTCCTCCCAGGTGAGGGATGTTGTCGGTTCGTCCATGATAATAATACGACAATCAATAACTAAGGCTTTTACTATCTCTATCATCTGTTTTTCAGGCATAGAAAGTCTTTTTATCTTTTTTTTGACATCAATATAATCAGCCTTTAATTTCGAGAGCTGTTTTCTAGATTCTTCATACATACTTTCATAATCTACAACTGGCGGTACTTTCCATTTAATGGGCTCATGGGCAAGGAAAATGTTTTCAGCTACAGTCAACTCAGAAAGAAGACTTAATTCTTGATAGATCATAGCGATGCCATACTTCCGTGCTTCAAGAGTATTGTATTGCTTTGGTAATACTACATTATCAATAATTATTTCTCCGCTATTTCTGATGAGCGCACCACTAAGAATTTTTACTAAAGTTGATTTACCCGCTCCATTTTCTCCCAATAAAGCCATGACCTCTCCAGATCTAATTGTTAGAGAAACATCATCAACAGCCTTAACTCCAGGGAATATTTTTGTAATATTTTTCAATTCTAAGAAAATATTATTTTCTTTATTAAACACAATCTACCCCCATTCATGAAGGAAAAAATTAACCTTTAAAAATATAGACTGTCCGCTGTTATAAAAACAACGGACAGTCTATATTATTTTTACATTTTATTAATCTTAATAGATTAATAGCCTTTTTTTGTTACCCCACGCAATGGGAAATGCTCGGCTGCATATTCATAGATTGTTTGATCTGTAAGACCTTCTACGTAGGTTTTCGTAACAAGAGGACCAGGATAAATTAACTCTTTAGTATACTTATATTCAGGGTTAAGAACAAGCGCAACTGCAAGCCTTGGACCCATTACGCCTTCATCGATATTTGGAAGAGCAACAAATGCATCAAGCTCACCACTTAACACTAAATTGACTGCATCGAGAATTCCATCATAACCAACAAGAATTAGATCGTCAGGTTCCTTACCTGCAGCCGCAGCAGCATTCACCATACCAACTGCCATCTGGTCATTACATGCGAAAATAGCTTCAATATTTGGATGAGCAGTAAGTATATTGGCTGTGGCATTTGCTGCAAGATCCGAACGCCACTCTGCTCCGGCTTCAGCAACAAGCTTAATGTCAGGGTATTCGGCTACAGCTTTTAAGAAACCTGCTTTTCTATCAACACCTGTTGATTGTGCCAACAGACCAGTGATTAGGCCAACTTCTCCCTTACCATTCAATTGCTCACAAATATATTTACCAGCTTTGTATGCACCATACACATCGTCAGCACCAACAAAGGCATCATACATATTTGGATCGCTTATACGTGTATCAAAATTTACAATCTTAATACCGGCTTTTCGAGCCTCCTCAATTGCAGGAATAACCCCATCTGAGCTACTAGCCGATATAATAATTGCGTCAACTTTTTTTAGAACTGCCGATTCAATCATTGCAACCTGTTTTTCAAGGTCGACTTCTTCTTCTGGTAGTGCAATAGTTAAATTTACACCTAGATTTTTCGCTTCTCGTTCAGCAAAGTCAGCTACTGAAACCCACCAAGGATTATTAAGTGTTTTACCTATCCAAGCAATATTAATATCTTTTATATCTTTTTTGACCTCTGCAGCCTGTACGCCTCCAATTAAACTAAACACTAATAAAATTATCAGTACCAATATTATCTGCCTTTTCATACCTTTCATCCTCCTTTTTTTATTTACCTATAAAATTTCAAAAGCTTTCAAGATTTTTATTAGAGATTTGAAAATTATTTATATCTCTAAATTTTGTACACATCTTTTCCTTATTAATAATACCATCCATCACCTCCCAATCCTTAATTTATCTAAGTTATACTAAGTAAAAAGCAGATTTTTAAATTATTTTTATTCTAAAGTTTACTTTATTATTCATAAATTAATATAGCTTTTTACTAAATATATTTATTAATATATCATATTTATTAATTTATGTCAATAGTAAACAACCCACCTGCTTAGCAGGTGGGTTTAAGAGCCTCTAAAAGAGGCTAAATTCCCATTGTTCGCTCTCTTTTTTTTAACTTTCTTTTAAATATCTTATATATTAGCATATTTTAATTTCATTCAAATCTTATAAGATGATTTCTTTAATTTAGTCATAATTTATAATATATTCTTTAAAGGTGAAACCATTTAACCATTACCAACTTCGAAGAAGGTGGTTTTTTAAGGTAAAATAAAATATATATAAAACTTCACATCAAACTTATGACTTTAAGATATTGCTTTTTATGAGATTAAAAGCTTCTACATCTTTCTATATTTTGTAGACAATTAACCTTTTATATTAAATAAACTAACGTTACATTTATAAAATTGAATTACAAACTAAATTCTTTTATAATAAATTTAGTTGATTTTATTCTCAATATGCACT
>Ga0268280_1002391_pt1 | contig 10966 bp, 12 predicted proteins | sample saktaG_9_FD_190139 | JGI IMG/M metagenome (GOLD analysis project Ga0268280, IMG submission 190139) | Saline water microbial communities from Sakinaw Lake, British Columbia, Canada - sak_2011_5_24_40m | ecosystem: Environmental > Aquatic > Non-marine Saline and Alkaline > Saline ...
CTTCGAGTACAATAAAATACAAAAGGGAGATTACCTGCTTAAGCTCTTGAACGAAGGCAAGTCTGTGGCCCTGGTGTCGGATGCGGGCACGCCAGGGATATCCGATCCAGGCTACAATATAATAAGGCTCTGCATAGATAATAAGATACCCGTAGTGCCCATACCGGGGCCATCCGGGGTAATAGCGGCTCTTACCGTTTCCGGCAAACCTACAGACGAGTTCATATTCGCAGGGTTTCTGTCGCCCAAGCCCATAAAGAGAAAGAACCAGCTGAAGAAGCTATATGACGAGAAGAGGACTATCATCCTGTACGAGTCCGTGCATAGGATAGAGAAGCTCTTGAGCGACATCTTAGAGGTCTGCGGAGATACGGAAATCGTTGTGGCAAGAGAGGTTACAAAGATATTCGAAGAGATAAGGCGCGAGAAGGTAAGTATCTCTATAGAGCACTTTAAGACACATAAGCCTAAGGGCGAATTCGTCGTTATAATTTAAATATTGACAAAGAGGATGCTTTATGGTACCATCTGACCATAACATTAACCTTTTAAAGCCGGAACAGAGAGTCCGGGAAAGGCATAAAAATGGAAGTAAAGAGAACCCACGCATCAGTTCTGTATAAGCCGTGGGACTTTTTTTGCCCTTTTGAGGTGTATATATGCAATTAAAAGAGAGATCAAAGATACTGGATAAAGAAGCCATAGAGAAAGCCTTAAAAAGGATGGCTCACGAGATCATTGAGAATACAAAGACGACCGATGAGACGGTATTGATCGGCATAAAGAACCGGGGCGCTCATATCGCCGAAAAGCTCGCGGATCATATAAGGGCGATCTCAGGGCGCCGTCCTCTGGTGGGAGCTCTCGACATCACTCTATATAGAGACGATCTTACTCAGGCGTCGGAGCAGCCGGTGGTCCACGCCACCGAGATAACCTTCGATATTGAGAATAAAAGAATAGTGCTTGTGGATGATGTCCTCTTCACCGGCAGAACCATACGATGCGCGCTCGATGCGCTGATAGATTTTGGCAGGCCAAAGCTTATACAGCTGGCGGTACTTGTCGACAGGGGCCACAGGGAGCTGCCTATAAGGGCGGACTACGTAGGCAAGAATATTCCTACCGCCGTGAATGAGGTCGTAGAGGTGCGGTTGTCGGAATCCGACGGTAAAGATGAAGTGGTGCTCTGCGAAAAGATCGATTAAATATGGCTAATGAAAAGAAGATAGTCTGGACCAAAAAAGACCTTCTAGGGCTGGAGTACCTTTCGCGCGAGGAGATCGAACATATATTGTATACGGCCGCGAGCTTCAAGGAGGTCACGACCCGGCAAATAAAGAAGGTGCCGGCTCTGCGCGGCAAGACGGTCGTAAATCTATTCTACGAGCCGTCGACGAGGACTAGAATATCATTTGAGCTCGCCGCCAAACGCCTCTCCGCCGACGTTATAAATGTGGGGGTAGAGTCTTCGAGCGTGCGTAAAGGCGAGACGCTCATCGACACAGGCAAGAATATAGAGGCCTTAAAGATAGATATCATCGTGGTCCGTCATGACTGCTCGGGCGCGCCCAATATCCTCGCGCGCTCGGTAAAGGCGAGCGTGGTCAACGCTGGCGACGGGTGGCACGAGCATCCTACGCAGGCTCTCCTCGATATCTTCACACTAAGATCGAAGCTCGGCAGGATCGAAGGACTCGACGTCAGCATAATAGGCGACATCGCGCATTCGAGGGTCGCCCGCTCCAATATCTGGGGGTTGACCAAGCTCGGCGCAAAAGTTACTGTCTGCGCCCCGAAGTCGCTTATACCCGAGGGCATCGAGAAGATGGGCGTTAAAGTGACGAATGATCTTGATGAAGCTATAAGAGAAGCAGACGCCATAAATGTATTAAGGATGCAGCTCGAGCGTGACACATCAGGCGTATTCCCGACAAAGATAGATTTCTTCAGGCAATACGGGATCTCCGAGGAGAGATTGAAGATATGCAAGAAGGATATAGTGGTAATGCATCCCGGCCCGATAAATAGAGGCGTCGAGATGTCGAGCCAGGTTGCCGACGGCCAGAATTCGGTGATCCTGGAGCAGGTCACCAATGGCATAGCGGTGAGGATGGCGGTTTTGTATCTGGTGGCGCACGTGAAAAGGTAGCGCAAAAAAGGGGTCAGGCGCTTTTTTAAAAAAGGTGCCAGGCCCCCACTAAAAAAGCGCCTGACCCCTTTTAAGAGGTGGTATGAAATATCTGATCAAGAACGGCAGAGTGATCGACCCGGCGAATAAGATCGACGACATCCTAGATATCCTGATCTGGGACGGCAAGATCGAAAAGATAGGTAAGCTCTTAAGCGATAAGGCCCAGCTGATAGACGCCAAGGGCATGATAGTCGCTCCCGGCCTCGTTGACATGCACACGCATCTAAGAGAGCCCGGCAGAGAAGATGAGGAGACCATTCTCACCGGCACGCTCGCCGCCATAAAGGGCGGGTTCACGAGCGTAGCCTGCATGCCCAACACCGAGCCGCCGCTGGATAACCCGGCCATAATAAGATCTCTCAAAGATCTGATCAAGAAGAATGCCAAGGCAAATGTATTTATCATAGGGTCGATCACAGAAGGCCGCGCCGGTAAGCGAGCGACCGATCTCCACAAGATGAAGAAGGCGGGGGCCGTCGCGGTATCCGACGACGGATCTTCGGTGGATGACGAAGCGGTCATGTTGAGCGCTCTCGAGCAGTCCAGGGAAGAGGCGCTTCTCATAATAGGGCATTGTGAAGATCGTAAGCTATCCGCGAGCGGTGTGATGAATCACGGATTTACGGCGACCAAGCTGGGGCTAAAAGGGATATCATCGGAAAGCGAATACGAGCGCGTGAAGCGTGATATCGAGTTGGCGAAGAGGGCCTCAGCGCGGATCCATATAGCGCACGTGAGCACCAAAGAGTCGGTGGATATTATGCGCCGCGCTCGAGGCGAAGGTGTAAAGGTCACGGCAGAGACGGCGCCGCACTATCTCACACTAACCGAGGAGTGCTGTGCCGCATACGATACCTACACAAAGATGAATCCTCCTCTGAGATCCGAGGAAGACGTCGAGGAGCTAAAGAGAGGCCTGAAGGACGGCACCATAGATGCTATAGCTACCGACCATGCTCCGCACACGGATAGCGAGAAGGATGTCGAGTTCGATTTTGCGCCGTTCGGTATAATAGGCCTGGAGACCGCCTTAAGTCTCTGTGCGATGGAGCTCGTCGAGAAGAAGATCCTCTCCTGGCCGGAACTCATAACAAAGATGTCGGTAAATCCCGCAAACATATTAGGTATAGAGAGAGGCAGCCTGAAGGCAGGGTCTGTAGCCGACGTAGTTATTATCGATCCCGATAAGGAGTACACATATACAAAAGATTCCATAGTGTCGAGGTCTAAGAATTCACCATTTATAAACTGGGTGCTAAAAGGCAAGGTCGCGAAGGTCTTCGTCGGCGGCCGCCTTGCTTCGGACAGCGGATAAAATATGAAACAATTAAAGGTAAAGGTAATAGAGAATAGGCGCCTCGCCCGGGGTTTTTATAAGATGCGGCTCTCCTCGGCGTATCTTGCGAAACACTCCAGGCCGGGTCAGTTCGTCGAGGTCAAGTGCTCTTGTGACGGAGAAGCTCTCTTACGGCGGCCTTTGGGCGTGCATAGAATATGGAGTGGCGGCATAGAGGTTCTCTATGAGGTCGTCGGAAAAGGGACCAAGGCACTGTCGTCCGGGAAGAGGGGCGACTCACTCGATGTGATAGGCCCTCTCGGCAAAGGATTTACGCTCTCCGCAGGTGTAAAGCCTGCGCTAATAGTAGCGGGAGGCATGGGCGTGGCCCCATTGTTATGTTTGGCCGAGAAGTTGGCCGCGGGGAAAATCAGGCCATATGTGATGATCGGGGCTAAGACCGCATCTCGTATTTTATGTGAAAAAGAGTTTAAAAAATTGGGATGCTTTGTCACGGTTGCTACCGAAGATGGTTCTAAGGGAAGCAAAGGCCTTGTTACAGATCTTTTACGCAATACGCCTGCCTGCCGGCGAGGCGGGCAATACGCAATACGCAATACGATATACGCTTGCGGTCCCCACCCAATGCTTAAAGCTGTCAGCCACATAGCGGATTCTTCAGGCATCCCGTGCCAGGTATCCATGGAAGAGCGCATGGCATGCGGAGTTGGAGTATGCATGGGCTGTCCCGTGAAAGTTCATAAAACATCAACGCAATACGCAATACTCAATACACAATACGAGTATAAGATGGTCTGTAAGGACGGCCCGGTCTTCGACGCGAAGGAGATAGCATGGTGAGCCTGGCGACAAAGATAGGTAAGGTGCGGCTTAAGAATCCGGTGATGGCGGCGTCCGGTACATTCGGGGCCGAATACGGAGAGCTCATCGACATAAACTCGCTCGGGGCGTATATTACAAAGACGATCACGCTTAACGCGCGCATCGGGAATCCTCCTCCCAGAGTTTGCGAAACGCCGGCGGGGATGTTGAATGCGATCGGCCTGGAGAACGGAGGGCTCGACGACTTCATAAAGAATAAGATCCCGGGCTTGAACAGAATAAAGATACCGCTGATAGTGAGTATCGCCGGCGATGACGCGGCGGAGTTTAAAGAATTGGCGCGCGCTCTCGACAGGGTCAAAAGAATAGCGGCTCTGGAGATAAACCTTTCCTGCCCGAACGTGAAGCACGGGAAGAGGGATTTTCTTATCGCCCAGGACGAAGAGGCGACATACGAGATCATGGCGGCTGTACGCAGGTCTACGGCACTTACGATCATCGCGAAGCTCTCGCCGAATGTTACGGATATTAAAAAAATAGCAAAGGCCGCCGAAAGCGCCGGAGCGGACGCCGTGTCGCTCATAAATACGCTTGTGGGAATGGCCGTTGATGTCGGTACGCAGAGACCTGTGCTCGGTAACATTACAGGCGGATTAAGCGGCCCTGCCATAAAGCCGGTGGCGCTGCGAATGGTGCGCGAAGCATACAATAGCACCAAAATACCGGTGATCGGTATCGGTGGGATCATGGACTATAAGGATGCTATAGAGTTTATGCTCTGCGGCGCCAGCGCGGTGCAGGTGGGCACGGCGAATTTCGTCGATCCATCCGCTTCGATCGAGATAATCGGCGGGATAAAGAGCTATATGGCGAAGAAGAACATAAGAGAGATCAAAGAATTGGTGGGAGCGCTTAAGATATGACAGTTAAAGACCGGCTGATAGTCGCCCTGGATGTAGATACGAAAGAGAAGGCCCTCGCCCTGGTAGAGATGCTTAAGGCCGAGGTGGGGATCTTTAAGATAGGCAGTGAGCTATTCACATCGTGCGGCCCGGATATCGTGGCGGCCGTCAAAGCAAAAGGCTGCGGCATATTTCTGGACCTGAAATTCCACGACATACCCAATACCGCGGCAAGAGCAGCCGCTGCGGCGGTCCGGCTAGGAGTCTCCATACTGAATGTTCATGCTTTGGGCGGATATGAGATGATGAAAAAGTGCAGAGATGCCGTCGCTCTGGAGGCGAAAGCGTTAAAAATACCGAAGCCGAAGATAATAGCCGTGACGATCCTGACGAGCATGGATGAAAATAGCTTGAAGAAGGTAGGCATAGATGATAATATGGAAACGCAGGTCTTGAAGCTCGCAAAACTTGCGAAAGATGCCTCGCTCGACGGGGTTGTGGGCTCTCCTGCCGAAGTTAAGCTGATAAGAAGAGAGCTGGGAGAAGAGTTTATCATAGTCACCCCCGGTGTGCGCCCCGCATGGGCGGCGTCGAATGATCAAAAGCGGATCGCCACACCTAAAGAGGCTATTTTTAACGGAGCAACGTACATCGTGGTGGGCCGGCCTATAATAGAGGCCGGGGATCCTCTGGCCGCGGCAAAAAAAGTTTTGGAAGAGATGGGATGACGACAGAAAAGGAAGTCATAGAAACATTCGAAAAATCAGGCGCTCTGTTAAAAGGGCACTTTAAGCTTTCGAGCGGACTGCATAGCGAAAAATATCTGCAATGCGCTCTCGTCCTGCAACACCCCGACATAGCCGAAAGGCTCGCAAAGGCTCTCGCAAATAATTTCTCCGCCGAACAAATAGACGTTGTGATAGGGCCGGCCCTTGGTGGAGTGACTCTCGCATATGAAACGGCCCGCGCTCTGGGCGTACGGGGGTTATTTACCGAGCGGCATCCTTCGACAGGCTCAGGATTACAGGACGGAAAGATGGTATTGCGGCGCGGATTCTCTATATCGAAGGGCGAAAAAGTGCTGGTAGTCGAGGACGTGGTTACGACGGGCGGCTCGACGAAAGAAGTGATAGACCTGGTAAGATCATTTGGCGGGGATGTTGTGGGAGTGGGCAGCATAATAGACAGATCGAGCGGCGCCGGGATAGATTTCGGCGCTCCATTTAAGCCTCTCGCCAGGGTGGCAGTCGAGACGTTCGCCGAAGAGAAGTGCCCGCTCTGCAAAAAAGGAACGCCAATAACTAAGCCGGGCTCAAGGAGATAAAACAATGGCAGAAGAGATAAAAGAACTCATAGAGAAGATCCGCTCTGAGGGCGTAAGGGCCGGCCTGGATAAGGCAAAGGCTATAGAGCTCGACGCCTTAAAAAGAGCGCGACAGATCGTCGATGATGCCGAGGCCGAGTCCAAGAGGATGGTGAGAGAGGCGCGCGCCTCTATATCGACCTCGGAGGCGAGCTCCATGTCTTCCCTGAAGCAGGCGGCGCGGGACGTCATCATAGGATTAAAAAAAGAGATACTCGCATTACTTAATAAGATAACGCTGGCTCATGTGCACAAGGCTCTTACCGCAGAAGAGACAGGAAGGCTCATCGCCCATCTTTTAAAAGAGTGCAAGCCCAGAGATAAGGGCGATATCATCGTCTCCTTAAAGAAAGAGGACACAGAGAAACTGGCAGGCCTGGTCATGTCTGAGCTGTCCGACGAGCTTAAGAGACATCTTGTCCTGAAGCCATCGGAAGATATCCGCGGAGGATTTACCATAAGCTACGATCAGGGCAAATCTTATTATGATTTTACCGATAAAGCGCTTGCCGAATACGTGGGATCTTATATAAGGCCGAAGCTCTTCAGTATACTGAAAGACATATAAAAAATGTCCGGATACTACACATATCTGCTTTCAAGTCTGCCGATGCTGCATTTCGGAGCGAGGCCGCCTTTTGGCACGGAGAATTTTTTTTCCATGTGTACAGAGCTCGTCTCTCTTGAGGATCTCAAGGCGCTAAAGAGCTCTCTCACTGACGGAGCGGACGGGCCATACCAGGATTTTGAAACAGCTTTACGTAATGAGCTTGTTAAGATCAGGGCACATCGTAAGCATCTGGACGCTTCTGTATTCTTAAGAAGAGACGGAGATGCGGATCAATGGATCTCACATATAGCTGCCGGCGCTTGCCGTAACCAGTCTGTGATGGACGCAGAGCGGATGCTGGATCTCGACCGATGGAGATTTTTGGATGAGCTTTCGACGGGCCATTATTTTGATATAGAAGCTCTTATGATCTACGCGCGTAAATTGTCGATACTCGAAAGGTGGGAGCGCGTGAGGGTAGCGGACGCGGGCAAACTTTTAGAGGAAGTCCTCAAATCATGACAGAAAAGAGAAGGGGCCGCATAGTTAGGGTCAACGGGAACATGGTCACGGCCGAGACGGCCTTCACGATCGTCCAGAACGAAGTTGCTTATATCGTACACGGCGCAGAACGCTTGAAGGCCGAGGTCATACGCGTTAGAGGCAACAGGGCCGAGATGCAGGTCTTTGAGACCACGACCGGAATAATGATCGGAGAGGATGTTGAGTTTACCGGAGAGCTTCTTTCCGTAGAGCTCGGCCCCGGGCTCTTGGGCCAGATATTCGACGGCTTGCAGAACCCCCTGCCGCATCTCGCCGAAAAATACGGATATTTCTTAAAGCGCGGCGCGTACATGGAGGCTCTGCCGGATGAAGCAGAGTGGGAGTTTACACCGATAGTCAAGAAGGGCGACATACTCCGCGGCGGATCGCGCGTAGGGTTTGTTCCCGAAAAGATATTTAAGCACTACATAATGGTGCCGTTTCAGTTTGCGGCGAACGATCTCGAGGTCACCAGCATAGTGCCTTACGGCCGCTACGATCTGAAAACGCCCGTTGCCGTTCTGAAAGACCAGAATGGAAGATCTCACAGCGTATATATGCAGCAGATATGGCCTGTGAAGATACCGATAAAAGCATATGCCGAAAAACTTAAGCCATCAACGCCGCTCGTCACAAGGATGAGATTGATCGACTCCCTCTTTCCTGTTGCGCTGGGCGGGACGTACTGCATTCCCGGGCCTTTCGGCGCGGGCAAGACGGTCCTTCAGCAGCTTACGAGCAGATATGCCGAAGTCGATATAGTGATCATAGCAGCCTGCGGAGAGAGGGCAGGAGAGGTTGTCGAGACCCTCAAGACCTTTCCGTCGATAAACGATCCGCGTACCGGAAAGCCTCTTATAGACAGGACGGTCATAATATGCAATACCAGCTCCATGCCTGTGGCGGCGCGCGAGGCGAGTGTCTATACCGCCGTTACAATAGCCGAATATTACCGTCAGATGGGCCTGAATGTACTGCTCCTGGCAGACTCGACCTCTAGATGGGCGCAGGCCATGAGAGAGATGTCGGGCCGCCTCGAGGAGATACCGGGCGAAGAGGCGTTTCCGGCATATCTTGAATCGAGGATAGCGTCATTCTATGAAAGAGCCGGAGTAGTTAATCTCAACGACGGTACCAGGGGCTCTGTAACTATAGGCGGCACGGTATCACCCGCAGGAGGAAATTTCGAAGAGCCTGTGACCCAAGCCACTCTCAAGGTCGTGGGCGCTTTCCACGGCCTTTCGCGCGAGAGGTCAGATGCCAGGCGCTATCCGGCTATAGACCCTCTCCTGAGCTGGTCCAAGTATAAGAGTTTTATAGACGAGAAAGAGGTTTCGTACGCGCACCGGATGTTGCGTAAAAGCCACGATGTTATGCAGATGATGAAGGTCATCGGCGAGGAAGGAACGTCTGTAGCGGATTATATCGATTATCTTAAGGGGGAGTTCTTCGACTTCGTCTATCTGCAGCAGAATGCTTTTGATGAAGTCGATGAGGCCACGCCGGCCGACAGGCAAAAATATGTATTCTCTTTTCTGTATCAGCATGTGCTGAAGCAGGAATTTAATCTGCCCGGAAAAGATGAGGCTCTCCGCTTCTTTCAAAAATTAAGACAAATATTTAAGGGATGGAACTCTATTCAGTGGAAGACTCCCGGTTTTGAAAAGGCCGAAAAGGAGATCAGGGCTGTCCTGGAAGAGAAGGCCCATAACAAGGAAAAGATAAGTGCATAAAGTATATACCGACATAGTGCAGATAGCCGGAGATGTTATTACCGTCGAGGCCGAGGGCATAGGTTATAACGATATAGCCGAGGTCGCGACGAGAAGAGGCGTGTCGCTGGCACAGGTGATACGACTCGACGGCAAGATGGTGTCGCTACAGGTCTTCGCGGGGAGCAAAGGCATATCGACCGGAGACAAGGTCCGTTTCCTGGGCCACCCTATGCGCGTGGCAAGCGGTGAAAATCTCCTGGGGCGTATATTTAACGGAAGCGGACTGCCTCTTGATAAAGGCCCGATCCTCACCGACAATATAATAGATATCGGCACAGCTCCCGTAAATCCGGTGAAGAGGATCGTTCCGAATAAGATGATACGCACCGGCATACCGATGATAGATGTATTCAACTCTCTCGTCGAAAGCCAGAAGCTTCCCATATTTTCAATAGCAGGGGAACCATACAATGAACTTCTCGCCAGGATAGCGATACAGGCCGAAGTCGACATAATAATACTCGGCGGCATGGGGCTCAAGCACGACGACTACCTGTTTTTCAGGGAGACCTTAGAGAATGCGGGAGCTCTCTCGAGGAGTATATTCTTTATACATACGGCGGCAGATCCGACGGTGGAGTGCCTTTTGGTGCCGGACATAAGCCTGGCCGTCGCGGAAGAATTCGCGCTGCACGGCAAAAAAGTGCTCGTGCTCTTGACGGACATGACGAACTTTGCCGATGCCCTGAAAGAGATATCGATCACCATGGAACAGGTTCCGTCAAACCGCGGATATCCGGGGGATCTCTACAGCCAGCTCGCCGCGCGGTATGAAAAGGCGGTAGATTTTGACACGGCGGGATCGATCACCATACTCGCTGTTACAACAATGCCGGGCGATGACGTAACGCATCCCGTGCCCGACAACACCGGATATATCACAGAAGGGCAATTTTACCTGAAGAACGGCGTTATCGAGCCGTTTGGATCTTTAAGCAGGCTAAAACAGCAGGTGAACGGCAAGACGCGCGATGACCACAGGACGATCATGGACACCATGATACAGCTCTTCGCCAGCTACCGCGAAACGGTCGAAAAACAGTCGATGGGTTTCCAGATGAGCGCCTGGGATAAGAAGCTTTTGGCGTACGGAAAGCTCTTTGAGAAGCAGATGATGTCGCTCGACGTCAACATACCGCTCGAGGATGCGCTCGACCGCGGTTGGCAGATCATGGCAGACTGTTTCACTCCGGAAGAGACCGGGATAAAGAAGTCTTTGACAGAAAAGTACTGGCCCGCAAGAAAAGGCCTTTAACCTCACCTTATGGCCAAGATAAGATTTTCAAAAAGCGAACTGAAAAAACAGAGAGACTCTCTAAAGCAGTATAGGCGCTACCTCCCTACCCTCCAGCTTAAAAAACAGCAGATCCAGATGGAGATACTACGCCAGCATGTCATGCTGCAGGATGCCGCGCAGAAACTTGATATAGCTATGAATGATGCCGTCAAGTGGGCAGGTCTCTTATCCGAAAAGGGCGTCTTCGACGCTAAATGGACGCGGCCTAAGCATGTCTCAAAGA
>Ga0268280_1002396_pt1 | contig 10945 bp, 31 predicted proteins | sample saktaG_9_FD_190139 | JGI IMG/M metagenome (GOLD analysis project Ga0268280, IMG submission 190139) | Saline water microbial communities from Sakinaw Lake, British Columbia, Canada - sak_2011_5_24_40m | ecosystem: Environmental > Aquatic > Non-marine Saline and Alkaline > Saline ...
TTGTTAGGAAAAGTAGAAGGATTATTCACATCAGCATCCCAACAGCCATGAGCTTCTAAGAACTCTTTGCGTTTTTCTGGGAGTAAATCCATAAGGAACAAATAGAATAACATATTATTTCACCTCTCTTTCTTGTAACTCATAGTCGCATCTTTCGTAAACTGCATCGTAGTCCATTTCGCTCTTAAGTGCTTGAACCATGTATTCGTGAATAGGAATAAACTCGTCACAATCCTCTGCGGCTACGGTAACTCCCGGAATTTCATTGAAAATGACGGCGTCGATACCGTCTATTACTAACACTAATTGTTTTTTCATTTTTGTTTTCTCCTTTTTGAAACTGAGAGGGCATATTTGTATTCCGGGTGCCCTTCCCGGCTATTGCTTACTGCTGTTTCATTCTTGCTGGTAAAACTGTACTTAAAGCGCAATCGTTGCAACATTCGCCCACTAGAGTAACCGGCCAAGCATCATTTCCCCAGCCAGTGAATGGTTTTCCGCAAATATTGCAGAACCGCACCTTAGCAAGGTACTCATCAAGTTCGGTTTCAAGTTCTTGTCTAGTTTCCCAAGCTCTTGTTATTCCACCTAGAGTAATGATTTCAACGTAACAGCTAGCGAATTCGTTTGCCTCTTCTGGCAAGAAATCCCAGACCTCGTCTCCAAATTCTTCGTCGATATAGTCTCTGAGTTGATCTTGCGTTGTAAACTTTTTCTCTTTTAAGATCTTCTTGTAATCAATGATTTCGTCATAATCTCTCATATTAACTCACCTCCTTTGGTTTTTTATTCAATGCTCGTTCTACGAGGGAATCGTAGTTGTATAAAATATTAAACCTCTTAAAAGTTTGTGAGACGGCCCTAGGGTTTTCGTACATAATTGAAATACCTAGCCATTCTTGGCCTGTGATAAAATTTGGGTACAACCCAAATTGAAAATAAGTCGGTGTTCCACTTGCTTGATGTGTTGTTTTTTCAACGGATAGAATTGCTTTTAGAATGTTTGGGTCTAGTTCGGATATAGGTCTTCTTTCTCCGTAAATATCAATCAGCGTCCTAATTTGCTCTAGAGTATGCTCTTCTCTTTTCCCGGCCTTAAGGACAAACATTTCTAGCGGATTGACTTGTATCTGAAGCACGCTGTTACCGACTTGATGATACTTAGGCCCATCTTTTGTTTCAACTGCTTCATAATGACGGTAGTCGTTTAGTTGGTAGATAGTATTCTCTACTCCATCGACAACTACCTTATTTTTGCACAGACTGTGCGTTTCTAAAATCATTGTCATGTTATCCATATTATTCGTCTCCCTCATATACTCCTTCATCTGCATACTCTAAGTCGCAGACAAGGTTAATTTTTTGATACTGACTTTCTGGTATGGAATGCTCTGAGTCTAGAGTAAATTCTGTTATAACCAAACTGCCCTCACGGTCGACTAAGTAGTAAATGTCTACGTAAATATCCCCATTCTCATAATCACTAACCAAATTTGATATAAGTCTATTATCTAACATAGGGGCTACTTCTTCGAGCACGATTTTGAAGCCAAGGAATTCTTCTAATTCTTTTTGTAATTCTTCTTTTGAAGAATATCTTTTTAGTATGATGTCTTTTAATTTCTCGTTTAATTCAGATAATAGTTTCATAGTAGTTCCTCCTCTAATTTTTTAAATCTGTTCATATTTTCTTTTACTGGAACCCAGCGAACGTTGACCCCAATTGGCAGATTAACGTTCTTGTCGAAGAAGATTGTAGCATCGTCTACGGTGTAAACCCAACCTATTTCATTACTCCAATAGCCGTTTTTACTAACAATAACCCAAGAATAATATGTTTTCATTATATTTTCTCCTGACGTCTCAGCTCATCGTCGGCTTCTTCTCTTGCTATTTCGTCGGCCAAAGTTTCTAGTGCTTGCCAATCCACTGTTTCAAACAACATTAAAGCTAGGTCTTCGTTTCCTTCTGCCATAGTTAAAAAAGCTTGATAGTCGTAGCCACCCAAATCATCGAGGTCATACCAATCTTGAAACTGGTCATCTTCAAACGCTGGCACCACATCATCAAACGCGTGTTCGTTTATGTAGCACAATCCCTTTTTTAAGGTAAACGCTTTTGAATCTTTATATCCAAACCCATCGTTATTCCCATAATAACAAGCCGACACATAAGTTTTTCCTTCAATAACCTGAAGTATTCCAGCTATGTCAGCTTCATAACAATTATCTTTAATAAATTCAATCTGGTTCATATTCTCACCTCTCCATTTAATAATTTTTTGAGATTATGTTTCGAAAATCCTTTTGCCATGTAATGAGCCAAAATCGCTTTAGCATCGGCGTCAAAATTAATGGAAGCCCATACTTCTTCAACCGTTCTGCCCTCTTCCGCAAGCACCTCAATCAAATCACTGCTTGAAATAGTCGAATAGGCAAAGGGCCTTTTCTGTTTGGGCAAAAACCATTCGACGTCTCCTTTAATCTTTTTCATTTTACTCCACCTCCTCTGCAACTAGGCTTTGTTCGTACAAAACTCTAGTTATAATCAATGTGCCGTTAATTCCCCCATTGTTGTGAGCCCAATATATGACAGGCTCGGTCTGAACAGAAATTACCTTTACTTGAGACATAAAGGCATTTATGATATTATCTTCTTCGTTTCCGTATGCAACGTCGTCTTTATATGTTATGCCCCTATGAACGCCAATCGCCGTCAAACTGTGAATAAATGTCTTTATTTTCATTCTATTTCACCTTCCTTATAATTCCGTTTTCCATTTCTACTTCTGCATACCACGCGTGCGGCTGTGGATACCATGGCCCCTCTAAGAACTCTCTACCGTTTTCTTTCGGTGTACCTAATCCAGGAGCATATACTCCAATTTCTTTGCCGGAAGCAACTGCTTCCTTTAATGCTTTCTTTGTCTTGAAATTGATTTCTGCATACATAATTATTCCTCCTTGAATTGGAAACAAAGATTTCCGTTTCCTTGTTTTGTTACATAGATTGTTTGAGATAATATTGGAAAATCCTTTTTTGTTACAACCAGTTCTGCGTCTATAGGCATTTCTTCGTACAGCTTTGGAGTGGTAAACGCAGATATTAAGCCGAAAAGATTGCCCTCACACTTGCAATATTCATAATTCCGAATTAAAATGTTCATTTTATTGCACGTCCCCTATGTCTTCAGCTAAATTAAGCAGCCCATCTTTAATGCTCTCAGCATCTTTGATCAACGCCCTAATAGAATTTGGAACTCCACGTGTTCCCCGTATCTCAATCCACATTTCGGCGTGTTCTTCTGGGTCAAAATCCTCAGCATAGTCAATTATTTCTTTTTTCATGTTTTCGGTAGAGCTCTTTTCAATTGAGAAACTAAAGTCTTCCCCCTCGTCAGAATATTTGCTGATTCTATAGCTGTCTCCCTCATCTTCGATGTTCCAATCCTGGGCTTCAATCTTATTAAATAACTTGTTTCCATTATTAAAATCCTCTGTAATGGTGTCCCGCTCTTTCCATTTAAAGTCTCCGGTATCAAATCTGTAGTTAAGCTCAAAATTAAGCACCCGGTTGATTGTAAGTTCAATATCATCTTTAAATGTTAGCCCCGTACACGCTTCGAGCACGATTGCATACTCTTGTTCCGATAAATCCAAAAATTCATAATCAGTAACTTCTTCTAGCATTCTGTCTACAAGCGCTTTTGCTACCGTATCACTCACTTTTGGCTCAGGAGCGTAGGTGTTCTTGAAGTAAATAGCCGCGTCAGTGATGTCCTGAAAATAATGGCCTTGCAACCAGTGATCTAGCATTTCCCCAATTTTCACATCTCTTTTTTCTAGCCACACTACTACATATGGAGTAAGTGTGTTTGTGGGATTAAAAACTAAGGCATAATCATTTTGAACAGCGATAATTGTTTTCATTTTGTTGCCTCCTTTTAATACAATATTTGTTTGCGCTCCCATTGGGTATTTGGCATTTGTTCTGTCTGTGAAACAGCCGTGCTTTTTCTAGCATACACAGCCACAATCTCGTTTGTTTCTTTCTTTGTTACCACCCAAACATAGTTGGGCAACCAGCTGATTTTCTTGATAAGTTCTTCCATATTAATAAGTCACCCCCAGTTCAACAATGGGCTTCCGCGTAATGCAATTAATTAGTAAATCAATAGGCCAATCTTCTGGCAATTTGTTTTTATATGGGCCCTCGTATCCTTCCTCGTATAATGTGACAGTTCCGCTTTCTTTTACTACTTTTGAAATTTTTCTAGGATGAGTTGCATATATACCAGAAACATAATTGCCAACTTCTACTTCTTTCACTTTAATACTTGTCCAACCTAAATTGCTTTTCATTTTATTTCCTCCTTTTTTGGTTCTTCTCCTAACAATAAATGCTGTAAATCATTACATTTCTGGGCCCCCGCATTGTCAAGAAACCAGAGTCTGTCTTCCATACATTTAAGCATTGTTCCAAGTTGAAAGATATTAAGCATGGATGAAGTGCTTGTTTTTGGATCTATTTCTTTTTCAATTAAAGCTAAAAATTCGGTTATTTTCATTTTGTTTCCTCCTTTGTTTCTATTTTTTTAATTTGAACCTCTAATATTGAATCTTTTGTAGTCGTTTTTGGAACAGAGTTCCACATTGGACTATGGTTGACAGGAACAATATCTGTGAATTTATAGTGATATTGGCCAATACCCCCATCGTACAACACCATAGCAATCTTAGCCTCATAATTTCGTCCAAAACCATCCGAAAAATTGACGGGTTCGTCTATTGCAAATTTAGCTTCTTTCATTTTAGTTCCTCCTTAATTTATTTTGGAGATGAGATCTCCAGCTTCTAGAATTACTCCTAAGCTTGAGCCATTTTCCCAGTTAACGTGAAGAGTATTAATGTCGTCAATAAATCTAATAGTGCCTTTTGTCCCCGGAACTGGAGCTTGAGGGTCGTCCATATAATTTAATACAATTTTGTCCCCAACGGTAAAGCCACGATATTCCTGTTTCATTTTAATTCCTCCTCTCTAATATCATACTTACTGATTGTTTCTTCGATATCTGTTTGCCAACCAGATATTCCTTTGTAGTGCTTGCAAAACTTGATTGCGTCTTCCCTTAGTTCTTGATACTCCTCGTTCGTCATTCTTTCAGGCATTATTCATCACCTCCGTCTTCTGTTTCTTCTTCTAGTTGATTTTGTATTGCTTTTTCTAACCCAGCCGACAATCTAGGATTCTCAGACACTTCATCGTCCGTCAGCCCTAAAGCATCTAGAGTGTCTTCCACATCGTGAGTGAGGCAGAATTCATGATTACCTAATTCGTAATCAAACATTTGATAAATGTATGTTTCCCCCGTCTTTTCGTCATTCATTGCTTCTTTAACCTCTTTATCAAAATCTTCAAACATTTGATGCCATTCTTTTGATTTTGTTCTTAAAATGTACCCGCCTTGGCCAAGGCTATAAATCATTTGAGTGTCGTCTTCCGTCAGACCTAGCGCCTCCATGCCTTCTTTGAATTGTTTATCGCTGAAAGCAAAAAAGATACCTTTGAAAGCATTGACAAGTGTTAATTGTTTGTTTTTTAATTCTAAATACAAATTTTCCATTGTGTGCTCCTTATGAGGGGTTACCTCGTGGTTTTTATAGTGCGACAACTGTGTATCCTTTCATGTCTAAGCTGATATCTAAACCGTTTTGTTCGTCTCTGTTGGATAAATACCCAACTACGCTCTTGAATTCCTTGCCATTCTTTTTCGATACCGTCGTTTTGTAAACGACACAAGTGCTGTGCTTACTCTTTGTTTTACTCATTTGTTTCACCTCCTTCTAAAATGTTTGCAATGCTCATGCAAAAACCATTTGATCTTTCTTTGCCCATTTTGGTAAAAATGGCTTCAATCTTTTTCTTGACAATGTTGGCTGTTGCAAAACGAGCTGCCCATGTTTTACCCCAAGTATATTTCAGCCCATGCTTGGTTAACCTCAGGAAATAAACATTGTTGCCGTCAATATTCATTGTAATAGCAAATGGTTTCTCAACGTCTGCTCGAGGTTGCTTTTTGACTTTGTATTTCTGCTTCAATTTCAAGACATCGTTTGGCCAAAAGCGAATGGTTATGTATACATTCCCTCCGGTTTGTTCAAGAAGCTGGGCTCGAAGTTTTTGAGCTTGTTCTACCCAATTTTCAATTTCGGCTGTTGATTTTAAACTAGATTCATAGTATCGGTCATTTTGATGATCTTTCCATACCGAAACATATCCTCTAAGGCTTGGCCATATATATCTTTCTTCTATTTCTTCTATTGTAAGAGCTGCTTTAAGGCCATTTTTGTAATAGTTAACGACCGTTGCCTTACTTTGCTTTCCTTTTATTCGGATATAATCACAGTCATCGTCTAGCGTCTGGATTTTATCCATAATTTCTTGAGGTGTAAACAGCGCTTCATTAAAGAATCCAAAGCCTGTAGTCCAATCTCTTTCAAGCCTGTCTCTTCCGCTGTGAAACTCGGTACAATTGCTTGAGCCCATTAAAACGAGAGGGATAACCCTCTCTCCTACTTTGATAAATTGCCTACCGTAAATAATTTCAATACTCATTATATCTCACACTCCTTTTTCTAGTTTAGTCCCACACCGTGGGCAGTAATTAACTTGCCAAGTTTTGCGTAAAGCAGCTATGTGATAATAACACGTAGGGCAAAGACCAAATTTTACAAGTTTTTCTCCATGTTCCAGCTTCTTAGCCTCTTCTGCCGCCATTCTCATGGTTTGTTCAGTTTCTTCTAGGCCAAAAGCTTCGATCATTTTTTGTTTTAATTCTTTATACGTTTCCATGTTTTTCCTCCTTTGGAGTTCGGGATACTCCATACTCATAAACCTCCATTGCTGTAAGACTCATATATAATTCAAAATTTTGGGACACAACTAACCGTCCGTCTTTTTCAAAGACAGTGCTGAGCGCGTGATCCGTATTAAAATCAAACAGCATATCAAACTCATCGTCGAAGTTGTGCCCCCCCAGATGAAGACATGCTTCACTTAGAGTCATACCTTGGATGTCTTGTTCTGCCTTGTCTAACTCTTGTCGTGCCAAATTGATAGCTTGTAATTTCTCCTCTTCTGTTGGTGAATTGTTGATTCTGTCTTCTTCTGTCATTTTAATTCCCCCTTTTTAAATTCGTCTAGATTGTAGCCATGTCTCAAAGCAAATTCGCGGTAACCTTTTTCTCCATATAAACTGTCAGTAGCCATTTCTTGGGTACTCACTTCTTGCCCACAGTGTGAACAAACAGTAACTGATTCTACACAAACTGTATACACTTCCCCAGCAATGTATTCATTGTATTCGTCTATTTCGTGCAACATTTTGTCTCGAGCTACTTGTTTCCAATTTTCTTCTGTTCCTTGCAAAAAAGTCATAACGTCGTCTTTAAAGGCAAAGATGAATCCAACTTTAGCGGTAGCACAGTTAGGCCTTTTTGTGGTAATAGTAATGTTCTTGCCGTTGAGAAGAAAAAGAGGAAGAGAGAGGTATTCTTTTCCATCGTTGATACTTTGTTTCAGATATAATTCAAAATCTTCTGCATATTTCCAGTTGTGTTTATCTCCCAAAGAGAGGTGCCTATGCCAACACACCATTCTTGTTGCTAAAGCGAAGTTTCTAGGATCCGTTGTGTCACAGTCATACCCAATCATGATACGGATCTTGTGGTCTTGCATTTGTCTTTCGTAAACAGCATAATTTTCCATTAATTGTTTCCTCCTTGTTTTTCTGTGTAATAGATAAAGTCTGAATCTGGGTCTTTTTCAATCGCGTCGTAAATACCGGCGTATTCTTTTATCTTAGGACCTGATCCTAACTCCGGTTGAAACCAAAAATCTCTAATACAATTAATTGCTTCTAAAAGAGAATCGAAGTCATCTTGATATACTTCGCCTTCTGATAACTCCTCTATGGCAGCTTCTTCTCGCAAACTTAAATCCAGCCTATTTTGAAACATAACGGCTCTATATTTCCCTTCGTTATAATAAACGTAAGCAAAGCCTCTACCTTGTAAGGAATTAACAATTATATTAATATCTTCCATATTACTCCATTCCCCTAGTTGTTATTTTTAATAAAAGCCAATATTTGAATTCTGACAAGGCGCACGCGTGCATCTCGTATCCCTCATTATCAAACTTGGAGCAACTTAAGTGGGTAGTTAACAGACACAATGCGGTTTCTAAGTCGTCAGCGTCTATATAAGCCATATCTTCGGTGTTATTATAAAACAGTAAGAAAACGTAGGTTTTAGTCATGATTAGTCCCCCCTTCTGGAAACGCCTAAAACTTTTTCCGGATTGTTATTGTACTCTCTCTGTTGAATAAATTCAGCTGCGGCTTCTGTCTCATACCTCGGACGTAAGATATCTATTAGTTCGTCCTTGTATTTATCTTCCATAGCATCATATAAATCAAAGTCCTCTATTAATTGCTTAGCCTTAATGTAGGGAATATCATAGTCTTTTGCACATAAGGTAACTATGTCGGCGTAATATTCCTTTTGCTCGGCCTCAAAAACATAAATCTGTGTTTGATCAATTTGTATTTCAAACTCATACTTAATATCCATCTCTATTCTCCTTTGTCTGTTTGCGACTTTTCTGGTATTGATTATGATTTTATGATTTGGTTCATTTCTTTTTAACTCCATCTACAAATTCGTAATTAGATAAATACAATCCTTTAGAACAATCGCTTAAAAGTTCTAATTTATAACCAAGTCTTGTAAAACCTTTGTATAAGTATTTTTCTCCTCTGTAAATAACAACGGTGTCTTCAATCATTGCTAATGCGTTCATTTTATTGCCTCCTTAAATAGGATTGCAGTCCCATCAAAATCATCTGCTAATTTTTTTGCGAGTTCCTCTGAATATGCCTGACAATTAACAAAGCCTTTTGTATATCCTCGACCAAAATATTCCACCTCTGTCAAATAATAGCCTTTTTGGTTATTGCTTTCAACTGCCCAATAATCCATTTTCATTTTGTTTCCTCCTCAGTGACGGGGTTGCCGTCGTCTATAACTATTGTAATGCCGTCCATTTCTTCCCACATTGCATAAATCCGGTCTTCTAATTCTATTTCTTCTTGGCTTTTTTCTGGTGGTTTTTGAAAATATGGGCTATTCCTTGCGATGTCTGACAACCAAGGGATTCCTAGCATTGAGATTAATGCCGCTGCTTCCATCATCTTTGGCATTTCTTCCCTCTCAAATTCTCTCATGTTCATTAGCAACTTTAGGTACATTAGGTCAAGCCAGCGGTGGGTGTTCAATACCGATTTTAAACTTTCTCCGGCATCGTTGATGCCTTTTATTCTTCGTTGATACGGTAGATAATATTTGACTCCAACAAAGTTTTCCATCAGCTTATCCTCTAGTACTCATATTGAGCTGCTTCTTTTAAGGTTCTAAAGAAGTGAATACCTTCAGCACATTCTTCTCTAGATGAGTCGAATCCGTCGGGGATAACAGTTGCCCCTATTCCTTCATAGACAAACGTTCTGTCGTAAAAGGAGAGCAAAAGATCATCTTCTGTTATTTTTTTACTTCTGCCACTTGTCGTTACAACATCCAAGATGTCGGCCATAGAGGCTCTGCACTTATACATAGACATGTTTCGTCTCACATCTTGTGCTATGCGCAATTTTAAGATGGCTGATGATCGTTTTGCAAAATAAAGAGCTTCTTCTGATAATAGCTTTCCATTTTTTATAAATTGAACTTTTTTATATACGATAAGTTCAGCTGTCTGTTCCATTTTTCTTTCTTTAATTCTTTTTTTCGCCGTAGCGATATGTTCTTTGATTTGCGCTTCATACTTTTTTTGGAATCTTGCTAGAGAGTCATATGTGTAGCTGTTATATGCCTGGCCTAGTTCTACTGTGAAAGATGTTTTTGTGCGGTTAATCGTTATACATTTACCGAAACACCACCTTGGGAAACCGGCGTGATCTTTAAACTCACATCCGTCTGAGAAGCATAAGCCCATTTTTGTTAGAAAACTTATTACTTCTTTGTACTCTTTTTTCGTTTTAACCAAAATTTTCATTGTTTGTTTCCTCCTTTAATATTCTTTAGCTTCTTTAAAGGTTCTAAAGAAGTGAATGCCTGATGCACATTGCTCTGACGACGTACAAAATGCTTGCTCTGGAGCGACTACTCCTCCAACTGAAGGGTAGATAAATGTATTGTCATACAGAGAGAAAATAGTTTGTCCTGGCATGATATCTATCTTGGTGTGATCAAGGTCAAAGTATCCTAGGATGATGGCTTTTTCTGCCCTACATTTGCCAGGGGATATAAGCCTCCTTGTAAAAGTAGGTATTTTTATTTTAGCCACGATGTGCTTTGAACATAGAATTTCTCCTGTTGAGGACCTAGTCTTCATCCAAACTTTTTTGTAACCAATGATTCTCGCTGTTAACGCACGTTCTTCTGCCTCGATCTTTTTCTTTTCCTTTGCCCATAAATCATGAGATTTTGTCTCTAACTCCTCCACTGTGGTATTAAAGTATCTCTTCGTGGTATAAGAGAGGCATCTAGCCAATCCATGTGTGAAAGTAATGTTGATGGTTTTTGCTTTGTCTTCTGGAATATAATCTAGGGGGTCTTGTCCTTCAGTCCATCTTATTCCCAATTTCATAGCAAATTCCATTATGGGGTAAATTCTTTCTTCTATCGGTTTTGAACCTTCAGGTATTTTAACTCGCATTTTATAATCATTCATTTTTGTTTCCTCCTATCATAAATTTTGCCAAAATCTGTTAAGTTCTGATTTCGTTGAAAAGAAATGGATCCCCTCCGCACAGACATAGAGCCAATTTGTCTCCAACTTGGACTTAACAATTCTTCCCACTTTATATTTCAAATGATCCCGCATA
>Ga0268280_1002401_pt1 | contig 10932 bp, 12 predicted proteins | sample saktaG_9_FD_190139 | JGI IMG/M metagenome (GOLD analysis project Ga0268280, IMG submission 190139) | Saline water microbial communities from Sakinaw Lake, British Columbia, Canada - sak_2011_5_24_40m | ecosystem: Environmental > Aquatic > Non-marine Saline and Alkaline > Saline ...
AGAAGATCATAGCATGTTTTTAGATAATTGTCGACGAGAATTATGGATATTACCGTCGAGAGTTGACGGAATAATTGCCGGTTATCTGACCCAGTCTCTCTTTGTCCGGACATAGACGATAAGTCACCATTTCTAAGGGCGTATCCGCTATACCTATCGTAGTAGTTTGATTCATTTAGCTCTTTCTTCAAGGTATCAATTATGAACCCATCGATTCGCTTCCAAATGTAAGAAGTAAATTTAACTGGATTAGAATTCCCGTACTTATCGCAATAATTAAGGTCGTAACTTTCGATCTTTTTATAGATAATCAGGATGGCCTCTTCAAGCAAATCCTCCCCAAATCTTCGAATCAAAGCAGGAAACGCTACCTTATAAATTCTAAATATTACAAAACCAATGTGACTCAGCACAAGCTCTTCTTTGCTTTCCTTTGAACCTTTCTGAGCTTTTGAAATTAAGCGTCTTTCTTCCGATAAAGGGATTTTTGGATAGTGCCTAATAATGGCGCTGTAAGATTTCCACATGCCTTAGAGGAGTGGACATTTTATTTTCCATTCTTTAATCTTTCAGGATGATGCCTTACAACTTCTGCTTGAACCATATAGATCACGTCTTCTGCAATATTTGTGGTGTGATCGCATATCCTCTCCAAAAACCGGGCTATCAACAACAACTGAACCGCTCTTGGAGCAGTAGAGCCGTCTTTAACCATATAATCTTCAATAAGCTCTTTTTGTATTTCATTTCGAAGTTGATCGGCTTCAGAATCAGATGATAAAACTTTTTTAGCTAAAGCGATATCACCTTTAACAAACGCATCTATGGACATCTTTACCATGCTTTGCGCAACAGCTGCTAACTTAGGTATATCAATCAACGGCTTTAAAAGAGGCTTATCTACTATCTCAAGTGTTCGTTGTGCTATATCTACCGCGATATCTGCAATCCTTTCCAATTCAGCATTTATTTTCATGCCGGTAGCTATAAAACGCAAGTCTCTAGCCATAGGTTGATGCCGAGCTATTAAATCTAAACACTTTTCATCAACAATTAATTCCAGCTCATCAATTAATTTATCATTATTAATAACTTCTTGCGCCATATTTTTATCACGGTTTTTAAGCGATTCAATAGACTTATAAATGGCTTCTTCGGCAGATACTCCCATTTTTATTAAATCGTTATTTAAATCTTTTAACTCTTTCTCAAAATGTTTTCCCATTGTTCCTCCCATTTACTATGCCCCTAATTAATTATTTCCTGATGCTCTTTTTATTAATTCTCTTACTCTATTACCTATATCATCTCTTACTTTTCTGAAAAACTCTATATTCTTATCTTTAGGATCATCTATCTGCCATTCTATATGTTTATCTGCCGGAAAGAAAGGGCAGATATCCTGGCAACCCAAAGTAACTACATAATCAAAATTATTAACCGGTAATTCATTAAACCCCTTAGAAAGATTTCCTGAAATATCTATTCCCGCTTCGCGCATCACCTCTATCGCCAAAGGATTAACTTTACCTAAAGGTTTCGATCCTGCGCTATAGGCCTCGATAGCCCCCTTACCAAATGCCTGGGCAAAGCCTTCCGCTATCTGAGAACGACACGAATTCTCAACACAAACAAAAAGCACTTTCTTCATTTAACCAAACCTCCCAGTAATATAAGCCTCAGTCTTCTTATCGCAAGGAGCAGTGAATATATCAGGAGTTTTTCCAAATTCAATCAACTCACCTAAAAGAAAGAATCCCGTATAATCAGAAACACGCGCTGCCTGCTGCATATTGTGCGTAACGATAATAATAGTGTAATCTTTTTTCAGTTCCAAAATAAGCTCTTCAATCTTTGCGGTTGATATAGGATCAAGGCTAGCACAAGGCTCATCAAATAAAATTACTTCAGTCTCCACCGCCAAACACCTGGCAATACACAAACGCTGTTGTTGCCCTCCGGATAATTTTAAAGCGCTATCATTAAGCCTGTCTTTTACCTCATCCCAAATAACTGCCTTCTTTAAAGAGTCTTCTACCCTCTGTTCAATAAATGCTTTATCTTTTATACCATTTACTTTTAAGCCATAGCTTATATTCTCAAATATAGTTTTCGGAAAAGGATTAGGCTTCTGAAAAACCATTCCCACTCTTCTTCTAATATCTACAGCATCTACCAATGGACCATTAATTTCCAAATCATCAAGAAATATCTTCCCGCAAAGAGTAGTATGCAAAACAAGCTCATTCATACGGTTAAATAAGCGTATAAAAGTTGACTTACCGCAACCTGAAGGCCCGATCATCGCCGTAACCTTATTGGCATAGACATCCAAGTTGACATTCTTGAGCGCTTGATTTTTTCCGTAAAAAAAATCAACTTTTTCTGCCCGCATTTTTATTTTATTATCCATTTAAACTCCTCTGTCTTTGACGCAAAAATATAGCAAATCCTGAAATAAATAAAACTAAGAGCAAGAGCACCAAACTACATCCATAAGCAATTGCTCTTTGCTTATCTGGATGCGCTCCTTCAGTCATCAGCGCATAAATATGATATGGCAAGGCCATAACTTCAGAAAATATAGACTTAGGATAACCGCGCGTATAGAAAGCTGCAGCCGTAAATAAAATCGGAGCGGTTTCTCCGGCCACCCTACCAATACTTAAAATCACACCAGTAAGAATCCCAGGCAAAGCTGTAGGCAAAACAATATTTTTAATCGTTTCCCATTTCGTTGCGCCCAGAGATAATGAAGCTTCTCTGATTGACTGTGGAACAGCTGTAAGCGCCTCCTGAGCTGATGAGATAATCATAGGAAGAGCAAGAATTCCTAAAGTAAAGCTACCGGAAAGGATCGAAACTCCGAAACCAAAAAATTTAACAAACACCGCTAAACCAAATAAACCAAAAACCACTGAAGGTACGCCAGCCAGATTGTTTATACTAATTCTAATAATATTTACAACAATACTCTTAGGCGAATATTCACAAAGATATATCGCACAGGCCAGCCCTAGCGGTAAGGCCACTATAATCGCCCCAAAAGTGATATAAAGCGTACCCACAATTACCGGAGCAATCCCGCCTGCAGTCATCGCCGAACGCGGCACTTGGGTAAGAAAATTCCAGTTCAACACGCCAAATCCGCGCACCGCAATAAAATAGATGATGGAACCCAGAGCTAAAAGGGTAACGGCCATACAAATAAATAAACTAAAAAACCCTAAATTTTGCGATAAATCTTTTTTCACCCCGCACCTTCTTTTTTATTAATTAATTTTAAAACCCTGCGCCTTCAGACAATTAAATATAAAGAAGGTGCGGGGTTCATCCGCTTAACCCCAGCTTTATCCTAAAACGCCGACTAATTATCTCGGCAACAATATTAAAAACAAAGGTAATTACAAAAAGTATAAGCGCAATGGCAAAAAGCGCATGATAATGACTACCACCCATAGGCGCCTCCCCCATCTCAGCAGCAATTGCTGCAGTCATCGGCCTAACCGGCTCTAAGAATGTATGCGGCATAACTGCTGCGCCTCCAGCAACCATTAATACGGTCATAGTTTCTCCAATTGCCCGGCTCATTCCTAAAATTATGGCCGTGGATATTCCTGAACCTGCTGCCGGAATTACTACCTGAGTTAAAGTTTGCCAGCGCGTTGCACCCATTGCAAATGAAGCCTCGCGAAAAGCATTCGGCACATAATTTAACGCATCTTCTGCAATACTACATACTGTAGGAGTAGCCATAATTCCCAGAATAATACTGGCATTTAAAGCAGTTAACCCTGTGGGTAAATGGAATATTTTCTGTAAGAAAGGGGTAAGTATAACCATGCCAAAAAAACCAAATACTACTGAGGGAATGCTCGCTAACAATTCAATGATCGGCTTGAGTATAGCTTTCTGGCATGGTCCGGCTAATTCATTTAGATAAAGCGCACTCCCTATTCCTAAGGGCACACAAACTACCACTGCGCCCAAGGTAACCCAAACAGAAGCTAAAATTAAAGGTAAAATACCGAACTCCGCAGGATTATAAGTAGGATACCAAGAACGGCCAAAGATAAACTTAATAAAACTTACTTTTCCAAATATTGGTAAGCCTTCTTTAATTAAAACCAATACAATACCCACCAAGAAAAAAAGCGAGGCAAAAGCAAGGATAGTGAAAATCCATTTGTATAGTTTCTCTTTAAAACGTAGCATTTTCATAATAGGAGTGATGGCACGGCAGGATAAATCCACCGTGCCATCTTAAGATTACCGAGTAAACGCTTTATTTTTTCTCCTTTAACCCCACAAAACCATCTTCCTCAACTAATTTCTGCCCTTCATCACTTAAAATAAAATCAATGAATTCCTTAACTAAACCTTGAGGTTTGCCATTGGTGTACATAAAAAGCGGCCTAGTAACCGGGTATTTACCGGAAATAACCGTCTCTCTTGAAGGCATAACCCCATTCAATTCTAACGCCTTTACTGAAGATGAAATAAATCCTAAACCCACATAACCTATGGCTCCCGGAGTACCTGCCACTGTGGTAGCTACCGCCTGGTTAGATGCTTGCATTAAAGCGTCAGAGCGGGTTTTATTACCTTCTAATACCAACGTAAGAAAAGCTTCAAATGTTCCGCTTGAAGTATCACGAGAAACCACCACAATCTTTTTATCGCTTCCGCCTAATTGCGACCAGTTAGATATGCTCCCCATAAAAATATCTTTTACCTGTTTTTTGCTTAACTTGCTGATATTATTAGTAGGATTGACAATTACTGCTAAGCCATCCATGGCAACGATATTAGCTGTAGCATCCACGCCATTGGTTACTGCCTTATCTAACTCCGTATCCTTAATTGGACGAGAAGAATCAGCGATATCACAGCTTTTATCCAACAATGACGCAATACCTACTCCCGAACCACCTCCGCGCACTGAAATATTGGCACCAGGATTTTTATCCATATAAATTTCCGCTGCTTTTTGGGCAATCGGAAGTACGGTTGTAGAGCCCTCCACAACAATTTTTTCGGCATAGCAAGGAATAATCAGGCCTAAGCCTACGATTCCCATTAACGCTAACATTCCTAATCTTTTCATTTTAACTTTCCTCCATAATTATTAATTACTTATCAAAACTTCATGTTCAAGTCAAACTGCATGAGAGTCTCGGGCTTTGCAGAACTAGAAGTACCATGATTACCGTTAATTGCCCAGCTACGATATACATCAAAACCCAAAGAAACATTTTTAGCTAAACCAAAACTAATAATACCTTCATGACTTCTTATACCAGTTTGGCCACCGTAACGATCAGAATCAGGTAACATATCAAACACAGAATTATTGCCCAACATGGCATAAATATACTTGACTTGCCAATCACCCCACTTTTCGATTTTTTCATTACCAAACTGTAATCCTAATGAATAACCCGTGTTCTTTTCTGAAACAGCGAGATTATTCACATATTCACCAAAAAACTTTAAACTCTCAACATTCAACCCTACGGCCGCAAACGGCTGTTTTATTGTTAATTCTAACGCAGGATTCAATAAACTATAATTATACGCATAGCTTGTACCAATTTTAGTATTATTTCCCTTAGAAAAACTTGAGGCGATTGAACCTTTAGTCTGAAAATATTCATAAGTTAAAGCGCCTTTTAATGAAAGGTTATCATTAATTGCGTAATTTATTCCCGGCTGCACAAGGTATGCCATAGAACCAGAAACGGTACTTGTATCAGCTACAAGAACCAAAGCTCCAGCTTTCATAAATACTGATGTTTTAGGGTTAAGAGTTTTATTAAACCCGATAACACCGCCTTCTGGAGTTATATCTGTATCCCAGATTAAATCTGTTGGTTCCCAAAGCACATCTGGAAGGAGCATCTTGCCACCTACCAAAGTTAACCAAGGAGTAGGATCATATTTTCCATAAGCATAATCCAACCTTATACCCATTTTAGATGAATCTCCGCCATCTTTAGCTCCAAAAGATACATTTGTAGACCTAGGGTCTCCATCAGCATTAGTAGCTATACCAACACCTACCTTAATCTTATCATTAACCTTGCTTTCTAAACCAAGTCGCATACGCACGCGGCCTATAGTAGTATTCTTACTTATATCGCCAGCATTTTTTTCGTGAAGATTCTGAGCTCTTAAACGTAAATCACCCTTCAACTTGGTATTCTGCACCCAAGCCGGTAGAGAAGAAAACTTACCCTGAGCAATTTCTTTCTTGACTTGTTCCTGTGTTTCAGTCTTTACCTGTTGCGCTTCTGCGCCAGTTAAAACACCCTTATCCACTAATTTTTGTAATAATAAATCAATTTCTCCTGCATATGAAGCCTGATTACCCGCGTTCATTAAGCAGAAAGCTCCTAACAGCACTGCAATAAACAACTTCTTCATTTCTACTCCTCCTTTTTGTTAATTATTCATACATAACTTGCGTATCTGTCGTAAATTCAACTCCACCTCTTTTAATGAATCACTAGTACATTCGCTATCAATCAATCTTTCTTCCTCTATATTGTTTAAAATACTACTCAATCTGCCGAGCTGGGATCTCAAATTATTGGCTAAAAAATTTTTACGGATAGACGACATAGTATTCATTCTTTCTAATCCTCCTTTCTACCTAGCATTACAATATTACATTTTCCATATTGATTCTAAATTAAGAACAAGTAAAATCTGGGTAAAATATTAACCTACGGTTTAAGCACTGAAAAAACCTTATTCTGCATCGCCTGGACTTCCTTGGCTACATCTATCAATGCCCCTACCCTAAATGGCTTACTTAAATAACAATCTGCGCCCAGTATATGGGCATACAATTTGTCCTGGCTGCTGCTTCTTGCGCTGACAACGATAATAAATGATTTAGACGAATTATCGCTCTCCTTTATTCCTTTGCAAATATCAAAACCATTTATCCCGGGCAACATTATGTCAAGTATCACTATACTGAAATACTCGCTTCTTAATCTTTCAACCGCTTGATCCCCATCAAAAACCTGCTCTACAATAAATCCTTCTTTCCTCAGGTTATAACTAATAAGCTTATTAATATTAGGATCATCTTCTATGACTATAATCTTATTATTAAACATGAGCCTCTCCTTCCTCTATAAGGTTGTTCCTCTGCGTGCATTCATAATAAAACTTATCAATAATCTCAAGCTCCTCAGAAACTATTCGCTTTAAGTATTCACTAAAACTGATTAGCAAAAAGTATAATTTATTCTTCATGGCTTAAGTATAAAACAGAGAGGTTAAATCTGCTTCAAGGGCAGGTAAAATGTAGGTAAAATAAAAACGCTCCCTTTTTAATGCTTAGAGAGCGTTATATGATTAGATTAACAGTTCTATTTATCTGATGGGAAGGCTAAACCAAAATCTTGAACCGAGGCCTTCGGTGCTTTCAACTCCGACTGTACCACCATGCAGCTCGATAATATGTTTTACAATAGAAAGCCCCAGGCCCGTTCCCCCGAGTTCGCGCGAACGCGCTTTATCAACCCGGTAGAATCGTTCAAAGATGCGTGAGATATCTTTTCCAGGAATACCCATCCCAAAGTCTTCTATTATAATTTTTATATTTCCGCTATGATCCTGTTTATATATTTTAATAGACCCTTTATTTTTATTAAACTTTATAGCATTATCAATCAGATTAACTAAAACTTGCTCCACCCTATCTTTGTCACCATTAATTATAAGTTCGTTCGGCAATTGATTTGTAACTTCGATACCTTTGTTTTTAAGCTGAGACTTAAATCCTGCAATCACCTCTTTAACCTGATCGTTTAAGTTAAACTCGCGCTTATCAATAACTATTCCCTTCGACTCAAGATGCGACAAAGATAATAGATCATTTACAAGCTTATCCAAACGATCTGCGTGCTCCTGAATTATCTTTAGAAAATTGCGGTTATTTTCTTTATCTTCCAAAGCACCTTCAAGAAGCGTCTCTACAAATCCCTTAATAGATGTAAGTGGAGTTTTTAACTCATGAGAAACATTGGCCACAAAATCACGGCGCATTGTCTCAAGGCGCCTTATTTCGGTTATATCATGTATAACCACAAGACACCCACTTACAGAACCACTCTCAAAAATTGGGGTAGCGTTGACTTCAAAAATACTCCGCACCGGATAAACAAGCGTTATTTCTTTGGAAACCAATTTCCCCGCATTAAGTACCACAGCAATAATTTCAGCAATATCGTTATTCCGGATTGCCTCTAAAAATGTCTTGCCTTCCACGTCCTGTTTTACAACTTGGAATATTTTCTCAATTGCCTGATTGACAGAAGCTATATGGCCTTCCCGGTCAGTAAGCATAACCCCTTCAATCATGCTGTTAAAAATAGCCTTTAGCTGTTGACTCTGGTTGTTGACATCTTTCATCTTTGCTTCTATATCAGAGGCCATTTTATTTAGAGTATCTGCCAATTCGCCGATCTCATCATTAGAATCATGATATATTTTATGCGTAAAATCACCAACAGAGAATTTTCTTGAAACACGAATAATCTTATTAACCGGTTTAATAATCCCTGATGTAATTAACGAACCTAAAACAAATGCCAGCAGCAAAGCAAAAATAATACTAAAGATAATCGCGTTTCTAATACCTTTGAGCATTTTTTCTATATTAGCAAGCGGTAAGGCTAATCTGATAACTCCGATGATACCTTCCTTAGGCTTAATCGGCACCGCAACGTATAACATATTCATTTTAAGTGTTGAGGAATAACGAATCTCTCCTCCTACAAGACCGGTCAAAGCTAATTTTACTTCCGGACGAGCAGCATGATTCTCCATATTAGGAATCTCACTTAAGGATTGCTCGGAATCAGCTAGGACTTGCCCCTTAGTGTCTACGATGGTAATACGAGATTTTATTTTAAAACTTAAATCTTTAACTAGGGTTTCTAAAACAGGCATTTCCGCTTGGATAATTGATTTTGAAGATAGCTGGCTTTCAATCAACTGCGCATGATTAACTAGAGAAGATTTAAGATCACGTAAGGAATTCTCTTCTAAATTCTTATCCAAGAAGAACGCAACTAGGCCAAATGTAAATATGATTACAAATACATAGGAAAGAATTAACTTTAATTTTAAACTTCTAATCTTCATACTCAAACCTATATCCGTAATTTTTAACAGTGACAATATATTTTGCTGCAGTTTTTAATTTTTTGCGCAAAGTAGTAATATGAGCATCTACGGTACGAGTTTGGATTTCTATGGCGTTATCAAAACCCCAAATATTATCCAAAAGGTAATCACGTGAGAGCATCCTCCCTTTTGCCTTAATCAAAGTCTTTAAGAGCTCGAACTCCTTTGATGTCAGCTCAACAGGTTTATCTTTAACCGTAAGTGCGATTTTAGAAAAATCCATAGTTAAATCGCCTATCTTCAAAATCTCGGGCAACTTATCATTTTCTTTTCCCCGGCGCAGAACCGCCTTTATCCTAGCAATCAGCTCTCTGGGGCTAAAAGGCTTAGTTACATAATCATCAGCGCCTAACTCAAGGCCTACGATTTTATCTGATTCCTGGGCCTTAGCGGTAAGCATAATTACCGGAATTGCAGCTGTTTTTCTTTCAGATTTAAGCTCCTTACAGATTTCCAGGCCATCTACTCCGGGTAACATCAAATCCAAAAGAATAAAGTCGGGTAATTTTGTATTCGCCATATCGAGGGCATCTTCTCCATCATTAGCAACTAAAGTTTTATACCCTTCTTTTTTTAAATTATAGTCCAACATCTTGACTATATCTTTTTCATCTTCTACGATTAAGATGGTTTCTTTCATTCTATCTCCCAGAAACAATAAAAATTATTACGATAAGTCATTTTAACAAACAATTAACCACAAAGCAACGACATTCCAGGGTTAACCCTCTAAGGACGAACAGTAATATTCGACAAGGGGAAGCCCTCTCTGTAAACAGCTATTGGTAAAATTGAGAATTTCCCCTCGCTCCTATCCTAATTCTAATTTTTTTAATTTCTAGTTTATATCCGTAAGGCAGGCAGAAATAAAACAAATTATCGGCAATTATGACATAAACTAGCCGCCATAAACTAAGAGAGGAATTCGCCTATTTTGTGGCTCGATAAACTCGCCACTTGCGATATTAGTCTCTAGATTTGGCAAGAGTAGAAAGTTCTTTATAGCAGCCTTTTATCAAAGCAAACTTTTTAGCTCGAGACCAATTCTTAATTTGAGCTTCTCGTTTTAATGCAGATGATTGGGTGGGATGAGTCTCTTGGTAGACTAGATTAACAGGCGTACGGATACGGGTATAGCTACCGCCTGATTTCTGATTATGAGCTAATACTCGTCGAGAAACATCAATCGTTACACCAGTATAAAGTGAATTGTCTGAACAGCGGATTATATAGACATGCCACATAGAATTAATGTCTGTAGTTCGACGCGGCCTGAGCAAGGAACACGTCGAAGGCCTTGCTCACTACATCCTGAGCAAGGAAATGCCTCTCCACCGTTTTTCAACAGAGAGGCATTTCCGCGTCGAAGGATGGGGTCCCACTCTCATAAGCCGAGTAGGAACCTCTCTGTATTTACAAGGGTAATTATATATGCAATAACTCACTATATCAAGAATATTCTCAATTTAGAGAGGTAATTCCTCACGAAAATCTCAATTTCTGGACAGAATTAGCGATTATTTGTCCGATTTTGTCCGGTATTTTTTGGCTTAAAACTACGTAACTATTTGATATACTAAGAGATAAAATTGTCCGCTTCTATTGAGGCTGGGTCAAACGGAATAACTAAAAAACGTAAATAATTTGTTCCTAGTCGACATCGGCTTATTTTTTTAAAAATATTTCACTTTTCGGACACTACACAGACGTTTCAACTACTCAAAC
>Ga0268280_1002402_pt1 | contig 10925 bp, 5 predicted proteins | sample saktaG_9_FD_190139 | JGI IMG/M metagenome (GOLD analysis project Ga0268280, IMG submission 190139) | Saline water microbial communities from Sakinaw Lake, British Columbia, Canada - sak_2011_5_24_40m | ecosystem: Environmental > Aquatic > Non-marine Saline and Alkaline > Saline ...
ATCTCTCCCAATCATACCATTCAACATTTCTGGCTTTTGTTTTTACACCATCAGTATTAGCGATAAAACGTTTATAATCAAATTCTAATTCTTCATTACAGTGTATTATGGAAAGCCAGGAAATTCGACGAAGAAGATTGGTAATAAAGAGGCTAAAATCCAGCTTAGTGGTTAACTCCTCTCCTAAAACAATACGAACAGGGGTAAGAAAATTTATCTTTACCTGTTGATAATTTTTACTTTCTGGAATATTACATTCATTAATAATATCTTGAAAAGATTTTACCTGGAAATTATCAGATAATTTCCCAGATTCGTAAATTTTTTCTCCTTCTTCATTATCGACCCTTACAAGTTCATATTTCCCTCTACCTTTGCCTAACCCACTTTTTCCCAGTTCATCAAAAACAAAAACAAAATAAGGTAAATATTCAATTCCTCGCCCGATTAGGATTAGATTAAAGGCAAGTTCATCATTATGATTATATTCAATCTTTGAGGTAATTGGTGGTTCAAGAACGTAAGGATGAGGGGGACGTTTCAATTTGAATTTTGATTTTTCAAGTAGGTTTTGAGGAAATGGGGTTTCAAAAATATATGAGTATACACATTTTTCTTGAAGTAAACATTTATTACATTCCCACTCACTATTCATACAAACAGTTTTTTTAAATATATTTCCGAATCCACCCCGCAGAGCAGAACCTTTATAACGAGGAAGGTAAATTTTTTCCAAAGGCTGAAGATAGAACCGGAATTTGGCAAATTTAAACTCTTTAGCCTTTTCTATTTTAGTTGTACTCTCAATCAATAATAGACCTCCCTTGTTTCTTTAAAATTATAAAGATTCAAAAATATTCATACCTAACCTTATTATTTTTTATTATTCCATTTCATCTCTTTCTTGAGATAGTTAATAATGATTTCAATACGAAATTACAATAGTGAGACCTATTTTGTCAAGGAGATAGGAAATTTCTCTGATTTATATTACGGGTCTAGATAGAATGTATAAATGCGGGCTATTTTTCTCTCAATAATTTAATATTTTTTCCAATATTTTCTTTGGATTCGACCAAGCAACAACATTCGTCAAATTTATTAGAAAATTAAATAGCTAAGAGCTTTCAATCCTTTTTAAACAAGGCATACTATTCAAACAAAGCACTACAGCTTTGGCACGAGCGAAATGATGAGTTTCAATCCTTTTTAAACAAGGCATATTGTTTAAACAAGAGAACAAGCTGGGCAAAAACTCTTAGAAGGAAATGTTTCAATCCTTTTTAAACAAGTCTTTATAGCTATACAGTGACGCTGCTATTGCAGAAGCAGAAGTTCATACGTTTCAATCCTTTTTAAACAAGTCTTTATAGTTATACTCATACGAGGAACTTGAACCTTTCACTTGAGGAGTTTGAGTTTCAATCCTTTTTAAACAAGTCTTTATAGCTATACGAAAAAAGAAAAATTGGCTTGGTGCCAAGACTGTGATGTTTCAATCCTTTTTAAACAAGGCTTTATAGCTATACAAGAAATCGGACGGGAAGTATTGGACAGATGATACTTGTTGTTTCAATCCTTTTTAAACAAGGCTTTATAGCTATACTTATAAAGAGATATAAAATCCAACTTGATCACGGAGTTTCAATCCTTTTTAAACAAGTCTTTATAGCTATACCTAATGATGGATCTTTCACTTATGGCCCCAATGTTGCTGTTTCAATCCTTTTTAAACAAGTCTTTATAGCTATACGTAGATCTTAGAGTTGGAAAGGAAAGAATAATTTGTTTCAATCCTTTTTAAACAAGTCTTTATAGCTATACTCATTAGCAAAACTGTTGGCAGAGGAAGAATTACCTTTGTTTCAATCCTTTTTAAACAAGTCTTTATAGCTATACTCGCTAAGGGGAAATGTTGTTGGCGATGCTGGTGTAGGTTTCAATCCTTTTTAAACAAGTCTTTATAGCTATACCAAAGTAGGAAATTGGAACTGGGATGAAGAAGCAGAGTTTCAATCCTTTTTAAACAAGTCTTTATAGCTATACCACATTGTAGTCCAGATGAGGGTTGTGATCCTGATGTGTTTCAATCCTTTTTAAACAAGTCTTTATAGCTATACCCCATATTTTACAAGGGTTATGTGGTTGTCAAAGAACGGAAATAGATAAAATATAGAAGTATAATAATCAGGAAATACTGGTAAATACTTCCTTTCTGCCATTTTATGAAAATCCTCCCAAAATTTACGAAAATCACCTCAATTTTATGGTTAAAATATGACAAATTTAGCCCTAAATCACTTAAAAGCATTGAAATATATAGAAAGTTATTTACGAAAACCAAAAGCCATTTTTATAATTTCAACGATTTTCGTAAAAATAGAATTTCTGATATTTTTGACCTTCTGCAAACCCTTATAATATAATCATTTGCTAATCCCAAAAATAACCAAAAATCGAAATTTACGAAAATCGATTTGGCAATCGGTGAAAAATATGATTTTCGTACTTTTTCTTAAAACCTAAAAAATGGTCAAAACCTGGAAAGCCTTATTCTATCTTGACTACATAAAATTAGCCAAATTTCAAAATTTACGAAAATCGATTTGGGACCAATAAACCAGTATTTTTTATAATATTACTCCAATTTTAATTAAAAGTCCAGAAAATGAATTACCTCATCAAAAAAAGTACTCTAATTATTTTAGTTATAATTAAAAACAGAGACACATCCTATTTTTTCTATGGTTTAGCTTTCTATTTTACGAGGCCTTCCTTTAAGACGTCTATCTATAGTAATACCTAAAGCCTTATGTTTTTAGCATATCTAGCCTCCTCATTATTTGGCCCCCTTTAATCATTATAATTAAAGAGTACCTTTTATTTAATGATTCGACAAGGTGTCCGGATATGCTGTTATACTGTCCGGATAATTCCGGAATACTGTCCGGATGTTACCGAAATATGTATAACTTGATAATATAGTTCATTGTACATGCAAATTATAAGATCATTTTTTAAAAAGATAGCAGAATTAGTATGTAGATTTTTTCTAATAATATACTTTGCTGTTTTTATCATTATTAAACTTTGCAAATTTCTCTTTCTCTTCCATTTTGGCAAATTCTTCCGCATTTGAAAATCTATAATAGACACGCTTTGTCATTAAATCAGCAAATCTATCGGCATCTTTTTCTATTGGTTGACTTCTATATTTTTCATATTCTTTTTGGTATCTTTCATAATCTATTTCTTTTAATTTATCATCCGGGGCTTCTATGTAATGCTTCCAATTATCCGCCCATATTTCTACTTTTTCTCCGTTTTCAGCAGTAGCGAAACCTTTTTTATACGCTTGAATTTGTTCTTCCTGGTAACTATGTCTAAACTCGTGACAATAAGTATTTAATGCCTCCCTTGGATCCTTTCCAAATAATTTATCTCCCCATCTGGTTTTCTCATTTTTAAACATTCTAATTTCCCATTCTTCAGGATTATAGTAAGCCAATTCGCCTTCTTTACTTTTGTCGGATACAAAAAGCGGTGGATTAGGTTGTTTATAAATTTTCCTTAAGTCTTCACCCACATGTTCCAAAGCCCACCTTTTCTCTGTATCATCCTTATTTTTCCAAATATCAGGATTCAACCACTCATTTTTTGCTAATTTATTACTTGCTTTATCTAAAAGCTCAACATCTTTAATAGAATGATATTCAGTTCTGTTCAGGTTTTCTATCTCCCTTCGCGACATAGCTCTTTCAATGGTGTTATTTTCTACTCTTTTATTTTGTTCTTCAACATTATCTCTTTCTGAGAAATAATTTTTCGTATTTTTCATAATATAACCCCCTTTGTATTTGCTGTTAGTACATAATTAGCTAATCGCTTCTGGTCAGTTATATTAAAATTATGAAATACAGATTTTTGGGCAGCATAACACAATCCTATTCTTTTTAAAATATCTTCCTCTCTTGATAAAGTTAATTTTTTGGCAGCAATAATGCAATAACGACCCGCTTTTTCCAATGATTCTTCCCAAGAATTTTTACTTTCTATAAAAATCGAATTAAAGCTCTCCTCTGTAACTCTATCCGAAAGAAGCAAACTAACATCATAACGATAAAAACAAACATCTTTACAAAAAGAGCAAACGGGACATGGTCCCCGAAAACTTTTGCACATTTTTTTATAAGTGTCCTGAAATTGTCGAATTAAATCTTCTAATAAATTTTCTAAACCACTATTTTTATTTTGTGCTTTTTGAGACTTAAATATCAGATTCCAAGTGATATCTTTAAAGATTTGCTGCAAGTTATTCATATCTTTATAAAACCAGGAATATAATCTTCCTCTCTGTTCGAGTGATTTACCTAAAGCATGTATCATAACACAATAAACCATGTTATCCTCTTCATCTTGATTTTTTGGGGAAATAAACCTTCCAACTTCATGAAGTATTTCATAATAACCTTGGGTTAAAAACTTAGAATTAATATATGTGCTCATAAATAATTTGTTAAAAGCTTTATAAAATTCCTTATTATCGATAATTTCCTTGGCTTTATCTTGAAGATTTGCGCAAAAATCTTTTGTTCTGCAACTACTACAACCAATGAAAGGAAAAAAACCTTCTGAATTTTTTTTATCAAATCGATCCATATTCTTTTGAGCAATTTCTTGATCGCTAAATCTTTTTTTTATAATATTTCCTATAAAATTAGGTATTTCTATTAGATATGGCCTATCAGCCCCTTCTGCATAAACAGCTGCCTGCCCGCTTTCTAAAGTGGTAATATATTTAGATTGTTCAGTAGTTATATTCATAGCATTGCCCATCATTTTTCTTTCCTCTTCATCAACCATGCGATGCATTATTTTAAGATTTGTATTTTTTATTACATCAGGTGCAATTTTAGTAGGAATTTGTTCAGCAATGATTATACCCTCTCCATAAGCTCTAACTTCAGAAAGCATGTTACAAAAAGTTTCTACTGCTGCTCCTTTAATATTTGAACTTTCTTCGCTTGTCTTTTCGGTGGAAACATTTTTTAGTAATCGGTGAGCTTCTTCAAAGAGGCTTAAATGCTGTAAATTTTGATTAAAAATTCCCTTTCTTAATTGAGATCTATAATATTCGTAAATTTTAGTCATAATTAACCCCATTAAAAAGGCTTTTTCTTCATCATCACCAATTTGTTGTAATTCTAAGATAGTAGGTTTGCTTAATAATTGTTCTATTTTAATTGATTTACTGGTATCTAACATTAATCCTTTGCTTCCTATTTGCAAGCTCTTAATTCGGGTTCTTAAAGAAGCCTGGACATCCATTTTAATTTTATTTTCCCATCCAGCTCTTTCGGTTACTTCTGTCACTTTTAAGTAAAGATCGGAAAGAGTTGGATAGGCTTCCGAGCCATTTCCCCTTGGATTTACATTTTTAGCAAGATTCCAACCCTTGTCCTGGTAAATTTCATAAATACTTTGTTCTAAAATATAAGGCATCGGTGCATATAAAATAAAAACGGCATTAAAAAGTGATATTAAGTAATCAATATGGCTTTGGATTAAAAAATCAGGTTGCGCTTCGAAAGGATTGAGTCGAAAAGGAGCTGTTGTTTCATCACCAAGAGTAAAAACCTGCAAATCTTCAAATCCTTTAACCCCAATAAGATCACGATACTCAGACTTTGCCGGCTCTATAACCAAAAAAGGGATATTATGACGCTTCCACAATTGTTGTAAGATATATAAACAAGTATTGGTTTTTCCACTTCCGGTAACACCGGCAATCAATCCATGTTTTACTAAATTATTTAATTCAATATCATACCAGACCCCGGTTGATTGTCCTCTATCAATTATCGTGCCGATAGTTATAGGATATTTTATAGGATTCTCCGGTAATGCAACATCAAATCTGGTGTAATCACGAACTGTATACCCTGCAACCTCATCTTTGGGAAAACGAACCAATACGGAAAGGTCTTTTGAATTTAGAATAGTAAAATTCGGATAATCATAGTTTAAATTATTAGAATCCTCTTTGGAGCGATGTATCCTTACAGGCTGAGGCTTTGATTCATCACCAGCATATATTGATTTTAAGATGGACATACCGATATTTAAAATATATTCTTGATCTGTAATAAATTGTTGTTTAACCTGCCACATTCCCATACCTTTACCAACTTTATATTTTTCACAAGCAGCTTCCAGTAATTCAATATAAGCTTGAGCAAGATAATTTTCTTCATCTACTGTCCCCTTAAGTAAAAAAGCATTTTTAGTTAACCTAATTTCTTCCGCGATACCTTCAAATGTATTGGAAATTGTCTCTATTGGCATAGGCTTTCCAGTTACAACATAAGCCCATTTTTCTCCAAACATTCCGTGGATCAACCGATCAATCTGTTTTGTACCCTCTTTATCTTTTAAGGTAGATTTACTTGTGGGGATACCTGTAACTATACCAGACAAATTTAATTCAGATAAACAACTACTCACACAAGACATCTTTACTTCTTTTATTCTTATGTCTGGAAAAGAAGAAACTAACTGTCTTTTTAGCAAAAACTCTTCGTTGTTCGGAACACCTAAAAATAATTGAACGCTGTCTTTGCTCCCTAGGATAATAGAGATAAAAGGAGTTTTAACACCATAAAGACCGGTAATAAAATCTTCGGTATATTGTTCAAGAATTAATTTCTCGTTGCCATCAGGCTTTTCCCAAAAACGAGAATTTCCTATAATTCGTATAAATTTATTCTTACTATAATAATGGACTAAATCTTGAGATAATAATTGGGTATTCTCTAAATCTTTTCTTTCTAAGTATTTTATTTTTTCTTGTAAACTCCCATCAGAAATATAAGGATTCCTGATACTCATAATCTTCCTCCATAATAAAGAAATAGACCAATTACTATAGATACACTAATGATCCCCAATACAATTTTGGGCCAGATACTGTGTTGTCTTACTCTTATTTCAGATTTTGTACGATGATTATAGGCTCGTTTAAAAACAAGGGTACCCTTTTTCCATTTTCCCCATATAGAGAGACGATCAGCAGGACTTACATTTCCTATTTGTAAATGTCCTTTCATTCTGACTTGATATTCGTTTCCTTCTCGATCTCTTATCCGGAAATTTCTCACCGGAATTCTCTCTTCAATTGTCCTTCTGCCAATTCCGAAAAAAGCTAACAAACCGAATATTCCCAGGGGATTCAGTGGTAATATAAGCCTATCTAATCTAACAACTCTTAATACAGAACTTAACATTATAAATCCTAGGAAAGTAATCAAAAAAATAGGAGTTAATGTCAACGCAGCAAATAACCCTACTCCTAATTTTGTAAAATCACGGTCAGGTGGTTCTTCATAAAATGGATCTACGCTAATAACAACACCCTCAATATGATTTTCTAAATTAGTTGGTCCTAATGTTGCAGTTTCGGAGGATGAATAAGGTGGTGAGCTTTTAATGCTGGGTCTAGGCATTGCAATATTATCTTCATTGTTCTCTCTTGAAATATAAGGGCAATTGGGACAATTTGGTTCTAAGTCCTGTATGTTTCTTTTAGATATAATATTACCGCTTTTATCAATTTTATATATTAATTCTTCTATCTGGCCTTTCTCAAAACATTCAGGGGCACCATAAAGAGAAACTTCAATATTATCTTCTTTTTCACAAGATTTTTCTATATTCCAATTAAGTTTTACTTCTTGATTATAGGAACATTGATAATTATCTCGATTAACATCTTCTATGGCAACTTCCTCAGCTTCCTCTAATAAAATCATAGAGGAAGTAGTGTGTACAAGCTCTATTGAATTATTATCTTCATTTAAATTATTTCGAGAATATTTTTTATTCTCTAAAGTGGAAATGTATTTATTATATATTGTTTCTAACTTATTACAATTTTCTAAATTCCATCTTTTTGCTTCTTTATTTTCAGTCTTTTCTTTAATATCATCTCCTTCAATATATTCTATTAACAAATAACACCTTTTCTTTACAAAAAATGGTGTTTGCATATGACAAGGGGAAAGATCCTCACCAATAAATGTTTCACCACAAAGCGGACAAACAGAATACTTTTTCAAATCTTCCACATAATGCGTTTGGGGCATATGAGAATTGCGGGCTTCCTGTAACTTTAAAGCCATTTCTTTAAACCTATCGAGTAATTCTTCCCTGTTTTTTAGTATTGCCATTTCTTTACAAATAAAATTAAGGTCAAGAGTTAGATCTTTCACTATATAGATCGGTCCAATGCTACTAGTCTTTAAACTGTCAATAATCTTATATCTATCTATAATTAAATCTCCAATTTTGTGTTTTATATAAATTTCCCCGGTTAAATTAAACATTTTTTATCCTTCTTCAATTAAATATTTATCTTTTCTTCAATATTAATCTTGTCCAAATCTTGAAGAGAATCCTCCAATAATTTATTAGCAGAATCTATTTTAGGATTTGCATCTACTTCTACTTTTTTAATATTAAGGCAGGCAAGTATAGCAAAAAAAACAGTTACTATAATAGCAAAATTGAAATTGGTAAATAAAATGACAAGCCCTCGAAAAATTGCCGGTATAATCACAGTGAATATTGCATATATTATGCCTATTACCATTGCCGCGTAAAATAGAAATGCAAAACAACCGTCAAAAGAATCACCATTTGACATACTCAATCACCATTTTTTATTTTTTTAACATCTTTCATTCTAATTATTAAAAATATAACAGCAATAACTAAACAAACATTTATAAACGCACAGAAATCTTTATCTGTATAAGACCCCCAGAGCAATAATGCTGAAAAACCAATTATACCTATTATTTTCAAAATATATTCCTTTATTGCCGTTGTTTTAATATTTTCTATCTTATCCATTTCATTTGATAATAAATTTAAATTTTTTAGAGATGCTTTAAATTTTAAAATATTGGAATACTCCTGACAATTAAAAGAATTTTTCTTATAAGAAAGTACGTCTTTATTTTTTTTTACAAAATCAAGTGTTTGATTGGCGAGATCCCTTGCCCTTCCTTTTATCCATAAAGGAATTGTAATATCATTATATTCTTTGGGTTCTTTTTTAATTTTTTTTATGATCTCCTTAATTTTACTATATTTTATCAACGGATATTCTGAAAAATATAATTTTACAATCTCTGAAAGAGAATTTAATTTTGATTTATTGATCAATTTTTCATACCAATTAAGACAAATTTATTTTTTTAGATTACTTTTTTATTACCAAAAACATAGCTATTAAAGAAAAACAAAATTATAATAATTTTAAAATTCTTATTTAAGTATTTTGATTTATTTATTCTCAATTTATATAAATTCTATTAGGAATCCGAGGAATAAAGTTTCACAATACATTCTAAACCCAATAAATCTATTTCACTTTCGATTTGTTTTAGTTTTTGAATCTTATCTTCAAGTTCTTTAAATTCTTGCTCTATTTGATTTAAATGTTTCATTTTAATTAATCTATCTCTTAATGCAGAAACATCACAACCTTCAGTCTCTAATTGCTTTATTATCAACCTACACTTATTTGTTTTTCTTTTCATCATCCGTTTATTACTAATATAAGCTATTGTAAAAATCAAGCTTAAGAATAAGATAGTTAGAATAAAATAAATATAAGTATTCTTAATTGTCGGTGCAAAATCATCTTTATTTATTACCCCATCTTGATCTATATCGAGAGCGAGATTCTTAGCTTGATTTGCAAGTTTTGAGGCTCTCATATAGTATCCGCTTCCGAAATCTTGCTCTGTCTTAGAGAACAAAGCTTCCGCCTTAGTCACAATAAAACCTTTCGTCTTCTCTTGAGAAATAACAGACCTAGCTTGATCAAGTATCAATTTAATGGGATCTACCATAAGTGCAAAGAGGTAAACCTCCGAATTAGCCACTACCACAATGTATGAACCATCGGAGGAAACTGAAATATCATAAATATTTTTACCTCCTATGTCTACACCTAACTGGTAACTCCATAATAGCTCTCCTGTCTTATTACGCAGGGAGATATTTCCGTTATCTGTTCCTGCAGCTATGTATGAGCTATCGGAAGAAATTGAAACCGTTTTGACTTCCTCGGGAACCCACTTGCTTACATTTTCATAATAGTAATTCCACAATAGCTTACCTTGTTTGTTAAATAAGCCCACCCGGGAGTTTGTTCCTAACACTATGTATGAGCCATCAGAGGAAATTGAAACATCAGAGATGTACCCATCTACTTTATGGCTCCATAAAAGATTTCCTTCTATGTTGAACAGTAATATTTCGCTGTTTTTATAATTTTCCATTACTGTTACTGCTATATATAGGCCATCAGAGGAAATTGAAACACAACCAGGAAATCCATCTACTTTATAACTCCATAACAATTTTCCTTCTCTGCTTATCAGAGATATCTCCCCATTATCATCTACTGTTACTGCTATATATAAACCATCAGGAGAAATTGAGACATGACTATAGGTGCTGTTGTAGTCCCGTATCTCCCATAACATTTTTTTCTGTGTCCATAATATCTTTCCTTGCTTATTGAATAAATTGATCGTCCCGGCATCTGTCCCTACTACTATGTATGATCCATCGGAGGTAATCGAGATATCTGAAACTCGCCCGGCATTTATATTATGAATCCATAAGGGCTCTCCTTCTCTATTAAGTAAGCAAACTTCGGCCCCTCCTCCCACTGCTATATATGAACTATTAGAAGAAACTGAAGCTTCGGAAACCCCACTATAGTTCCAAAGCAGTTCATAGTCTGCTTGCAATTCTTGTGTCTGAGTAGTATTAACTTCAGTTATAAAAATTATAAACAAAGTTAATAAAACAGATAATATGTAGGAACTGTACACTTTGGATCTAGACAA
>Ga0268280_1002404_pt1 | contig 10920 bp, 16 predicted proteins | sample saktaG_9_FD_190139 | JGI IMG/M metagenome (GOLD analysis project Ga0268280, IMG submission 190139) | Saline water microbial communities from Sakinaw Lake, British Columbia, Canada - sak_2011_5_24_40m | ecosystem: Environmental > Aquatic > Non-marine Saline and Alkaline > Saline ...
ATCCGATAATTATTATTTCGAGAATTTTTTAACAATTTTATTAATTAACGCGCTAGTTGAGCGATGCTGAACTAATTTAACGCTAAAAACCTTGCCCCCATAACTTTCTACAAAACTTGCTCCCACTATATCCTTCTTTATCCAATCTGAACCCTTAATTAAGATATCCGGTTTAAGCGCCTGAATAACCTTTTGCGGATCAATTTCAGAAAATAAAACTACAAAATCTACACTTTCTAACGCTGCTACTGTTCTCAAACGATCAAATTGGCCTATAATCGGACGCTTCTTTCCCTTAATCTTTTGGATAGATGTATCGCTATTAATTGCCACCACTAAATAATCACCGCAAGCTTTAGCATCCGCAAGATATTTAACGTGGCCGAAATGCAAAATATCAAAACAACCATTGGTAAAAACTATTTTTTTACCCCTTAGCTTAAGGCGCATAATCTTACGCTTAAGAGAAGCAAGTGTGGTTATTTTTGTTCCTGACAAAGCTCTTGTTCGATCATTTCGCATATTATATGGGCAATGGTAATGTGCGCTTCCTGAATTCTTGCAGTTATTTTAGACGGTACCAATAGAGATACGTCTGCCAACTTAACAATCTCTCCTCCATCGCCACCACTTAAAGCTACAGTTTTAATTCCCATCTTTTTAGCCTGTTTAATCCCTAAGGCTACATTTTTTGCTTTTCCGCTGGTGGATATTCCCAACACTACATCATTTTTTTTTCCTAAAGCCTCTACCTGACGAGAAAAAATCACATCATATCCATAATCATTGGCCAAAGAAGTAAGCACTGAGGTATTAGTAGTTAAAGCGATACCTGCTAAAGCAGAACGATCTTTTTTAAACCGGCCCACAAGTTCTGCGGCAATATGCTGGCTATCACTGGCTGAGCCGCCATTACCAAAAACAATAACCTTGCCGTCTTTCTTAAGGCAATCAATCATAAGCTGTGCAATTTCGACAATTTGCCCAATCTGGCTACGCAAAATCTCTTCTTTAACTTGAATACTTTCTAAAAGTATATCTTTAATTCTCTCGCGCATTTTTTCCTCCACAAGGAGAACACCCGCGCAATACCAATCCGCGCGGGGTGTCTCTTCCGAATTGTTTACCCAAAAAACACTTTAGCGATATCGTAGAGTTCCATGTCAACGGTTTTTAAAGACTTTACGGCATCTTCTAAAGCAACATCAATAATCTTAATTCCTGACAAAGCAACCATCCTGCCGAACTTTTTATTCTTAATCAACTCTACTGCTTTTACCCCAAAACGTATTCCTAATACACGATCAAATGCAGTCGGAGATCCACCTCTTTGTATGTGGCCTAAAACACTAACCCTGGTTTCATAGCCTGTCCTCTTTTCAATTTGCTCAGCTAAATTCTCTCCAATACCGCCTAATCTTACATGGCCAAAAGCATCAAGTTTTTGTTCTTGCGTTACCATCGCGCCATCTTTAAATTGGGCGCCTTCAGCAACTACGATAATACTAAAAGTCTTGCCTCTGGCATGTCTTTTTTTAATTACATTACAAACTTCATCTAAATCAATAGGAATCTCTGGAATTAAGATTACGTCCGCTCCTCCGGCAATACCCGCCTCGGTAGCGATCCAACCAGCGTGGCGACCCATAACTTCAGCAACCATAACACGATGATGGCTTTCAGCTGTAGTGTGCAGGCGATCAATACACTCCATAGCCACATTTAAAGCTGTATCAAAACCAAAAGTATAATCAGTACCAGATAAATCATTATCAATAGTTTTAGGAACCCCGACAATATTCGCTAATCCATCCTTAATTAGCTTAGAAGCAACCCCTAAGGTATCTTCTCCTCCAACAGCAATCAAAGCATCCAAACCCAATTTCTTGAAATTATCCTTAACCTTCTGCACTTCACCTTCTTTTTTATACGGATTAGTTCGGCTGGTGCCCAATATCGTACCGCCTTTAGGTAATATCCCAGAAACAGTATCCATGTTTAAAGCCATGGTATCATTTTCTACCAAACCCTTCCATCCGTTCTTAATCCCCACAACTTCATATCCAACAAGTAAAGCCTTACGTACTACTGCTCGGATAACCGGATTCAAACCTGGACAATCACCACCACCTGTTAAAATGCCGATCCTTACCATTTCTTTATTCCTCCTTGTGTACAAATACACACCCGCTCAATTTCCGCCACCTGGCGAACACCCGCGCAATTTATATAAGCGCGGGGTGCCTCTTAAGCGCGGGGTGCCGATTAGCGCCAGGTATCAAGCCCGTCCATAACCACTAAACGGTATTGTTGGTTTATCTTCTTTATCAAAATCTTTTCTTCTACGGTTATCTTTCTCATCATGGGCAATTTTAGCCACGTGAATTCTAATAATGATCTGCTCCTCAAGGCCTAAAACCTCTTGAATTTTAGATTTGGTAATATCCTGTAGCCGCGAGGTAAGTTCTGGAATATTCGCCTCAGAGCGCAAAATAACACGCATATCTACAATAATTCCTTTCTTGTTCGCCACGACATTAGGCCTAAGCTCTTTAATCTCAGGGATAATTCCGACTAACCTACGAATTAAATCTTCTACCGCAGAAAGTGAAATAGTCACCTGGCCACTAGATGTAGAAAAGGCAATCGTCTTTTCCCGCTGAAACCTACCTAAAATAATCTGGGCAAAAGAAAAACTAACTAAAATTAATAACAACCCGGTTAAACCGATAATTATCCGAGAGTGTTGGCTGCTTTGAGCATAAATAAGTAAATTATTTATATCCAAAGGCAATAATAAATTTAATGAAAATACAATTAATGCTAAACCAATTATAATAATTATTGCGGCATAAAATAAAATTCCAAGAAACGTTAAGAACTTCATTCTCTATCCCCTTTCTATTCCTTGCACAAAGACATTAATATCCCTTATGGAAAGATTACTCATCTTCTCTAAAGCCTGGCGAACATTCTCCTGAACTTTGCTTGCGATATCTGGAATATTATAACCATATTTAATAATTAAGGGAATTTCCACTTTTACTTCTTCATTTTTCGAAATATCCACTTTAATAGCAGAAAAAGATTTCTGGCCCAATAATTCCAATAACCCACTTTTGATATCTTTCCCTACTTTTTTAACTCCCTCAATTTCAGTTGCAGCGATAGAAGATATGGAAGCGATTACATTTTTATGGATCCTAACTACCCCTAAATCATTTCTAGATTCATCACGATTCATCTATTCTCCCTTGCCCACCTGGGCACACCCCTGCCTGCCGGCAGGCAGGCGCGCAACACCAATTAGCGCGAGGTGTCAATACCTTCATTCATCAAAAGATCCTGTACGAAATGCGTAGATATATCACCCTTCTTAAATAACGCGTTATCCATTAACTTAAGATGAAAAGGTATTGTTGTCTTAATCGGCGCGATATAAAATTCGCTTAACGCCCGGCGCATAGTTTTAATTGCCTCCTGGCGGTTACTTCCATGCACAATAAGCTTAGCGATCAAGGAATCGTAATAAGGAGGAACTTCGTAGCCTGCGTAAATATGCGTATCCACGCGCACATTTGGTCCACCAGGAAGAATTAATGTTTCAATCTTGCCTGGAGATGGCATAAAGTTATTATCCGGGTCTTCAGCATTAATCCGGCATTCAATCGCTGCGCCCTTAATTTGAATATCATCCTGCTGGATCTTTATCTTTTCACCGGAAGAGACACGTAGTTGCTCTTTAATCAGGTCAATACCCGTAACCATTTCAGTAACCGGATGCTCCACCTGTATACGCGTATTCATCTCCATAAAATAAAAATTATTTGTCTTCTCATCAAGTAAAAATTCAATCGTGCCGCAGCTAACATAATCAATAGACTTCATGCCTCTTAAAACCAATTCGCCTAATTTCTTGCGCATTTTACTATCCACCACGCAAGAAGGCGCTTCTTCTAATAATTTCTGATGCCTTCTTTGAATACTACAGTCTCTCTCTCCCAATTGTAAAATATGCCCTAGGCGGTCTCCAATAATTTGCACTTCTATATGACGCGGCTTCTCAATATATTTTTCAATATAAACACTTGAATTACCAAAATTTGCCTCTGCTTCGCTCTGCGCAGTCAAGAGGCTAGAAACTAAAGTAAGGTCGTTGTGGCAGATACGCATTCCTTTACCTCCACCACCAGCAGCTGCCTTAATAATTACGGGATAACCAATTGCCTTAGCTGTCTTTAACGCCTCTTCTTTATTTTTGATAATTGTACGGCTGCCAGGAACAATCGGCAAGCCAGCTTTTTGCATACTCATACGCGCAGCCATTTTATCACCCATAAGGCGGATATTCTCCGGAGTTGGGCCAATAAAAGTAATCTTGCATGATTCACAGATTTCGGCAAAATGCGCATTCTCAGCCAAAAATCCATAACCCGGATGTATGGCTTCTACGTCGGTAATTTCTGCTGCGCTAATAATCGCGGGAATATTTAAATAACTGTTAGCGCTTGATGCCTGGCCAATGCAGATTGCTTCATCAGCAAAACGCACATGCAAACTGTTGCGATCGGCCTGGGAATAAACAGCCACAGTACGGATGCCTAGCTCATGACAAGCGCGGATTATTCTTAAGGCGATTTCGCCTCGGTTAGCAATGAGTATTTTGGAAAACATTTGTTTAAAGCGGCTCTATAAGAAATAAAGGCTGGCCAAATTCAACCGGCTCAGCGTTATCAACTAATATCTCAAGAATCTTCCCTCTAATCTCTGATTTTATCTCATTCATCAATTTCATTGCTTCAATTATACAAATTACCTGGCCTGGCTCAATGGTTTGGCCAACCTCTGCATAAGCAGGGGCTTCCGGATTAGGCGCACGATAAAATGTACCTACCATAGGAGCTTTTATCTCTACTGTTTTGATCACATTCTTAGCAACAAGCTCAGCAGCATTAGCATTCGCTACAGCAGAAACAACTCCCTGCCTTTCTATAACTATTGGGCCATTCATGCCCTCAAGCCCAGAGGCTGTTTTCTTAAGGCGAATACGCATATCTTCTTTCTCTACCTCAAGCTCAACCAAGCCGTTTTCATTCATCAGATTAATCATCTCTTTGATCTCTTTAATATTCATCGAAGACTCCTCTTCTAATTGATTCTTTCCGCGTAAGTACCGCCAGTACGCGTATCTACCTTAATCTTGTCACCCACATTAATAAATAGCGGAACCTGTATCGTTGCCCCGGTATCAATTCTAGCTGGTTTATTGCCGCTCTTTGACGAATCGCCTTTAAACCCTGGCTCAGTTTCCATAATGTTAAATTCAATAAAATTAGGCAACGCAATAGACAAAGTGTCCCCCCGGAAGAAGTAACCCTGAATCTCCAAGTTATCTTTTAATAACTTTGCCTTATCCCCTACGCTCTCAGCAGAAACAGTGATCTCTTCAAAATTTTCAGTATCCATAAAGTGGTAGACGCCGCCGCTTGTATATTGATATTGTAGTTTGCGCTCATCAACATAAGCTTGCTCAATCTTATCATCTCCGCGGAATGTCTTTTCCTGAATGTTATTTGATTTCATGTTACGTAATCTAGCACGCACAAACGCAGCGCCCTTGCCAGGTTTAACATGCTGAGCATCAACACAAACATAAACATCGCCATCAAGAAAAATAGTTACCCCAGATTTAATTTCTGTTATTGATAAAGCCACTAAGCACCTCACATCCCGTTCTTGTTACTAAAATCATATCCTCGATTCTTATGCCGAATTTATTAGGTAAATAAATCCCTGGCTCAACTGTAAAAGTCATACCCGGCTTAAGAGAACTAGCTTCATTGCGGCTAATACGCGGATCTTCGTGCACCGCAAGTCCAAAACCATGCCCCAAGTTATGAGTAAAATACTTAGCGTACCCTTTGGAAGCAATGTATTCCCGTGCAACCCTATCAATTTCAGCCATTTCTGCGCCAGGCCGGATTATTTTTATTGCCTTTTCCTGCGCTTTAAGCACAATATCGTAAACCTTACGCATGAGAACTTTTATTTTACCCAAAAAGAAAACCCTTGTCAAGTCGGATTTGTATCCCTGGTAATCAACCCCCAAATCAATAAGCACTGGCTCATGATCTTGCAGTTTTCTTGCGCCAGACAGGTGATGCGGCTGGCTAGAATTATGCCCAGAAGCCACAATTATATCAAAAGCAGAAGCGCGAGCCTCATGATAGCGAATAAAACGCTCAGCTTCGGCAACTATCTCTATCTCTTTTACCCCAGGAACAATAAACTTCTGTATATACTCTAAAACTAAAGCGGTGATCTGGGTTGCTTTTCTAATTTTAGCTATCTCCCCAGCGTCTTTAACCTGTCTTTTGTCTTCAATAATACTGTGTGTAGGAATTAAATTAAAATTTCCCTTTGCATGCTCTTTAATCTTATTAAATTCGGCAAATGGTAAATATCTTTCTTCAATACCCAGCTTTTTTAACCCTAAATCAATAACCGTCTCAGCAATACGCTTGAATACAGATCCATTGCATTCCTTAAGCTGAGCATTATTTTTAAGAAAGTTCTTCGCCTCTTCCACATAACGGGAATCAGTAAAATAAATATTTTCTTTTTCAGAAACAAGCAGATAAGAATCTCGGCTTAAAGATTCAACAAGGTAGGAAATATTTTCCGGCAAAGATACCAACAAAGCATCAAGGCCTCTTTGTTTTAATTGGGAATATACGCTCTTTAGCCGAGAGTTCATTTCGATTCAATTAAATCGCAAATGGCAGCCAGGCCAAGAAGATAGCTTTGCGCGCCAAACCCTAAGATTGTGCCTCTAGCAACCGGGCTAATCAGTGATTTATGCCTGAACTCTTCGCGGGAATAGATATTGGAAAGATGCACTTCTACCACAGGCAAACCGCAGGCAGCTACGGCATCGCGTACAGCCACACTAGTATGAGTATAAGCTGCGGGATTAATCAGAATACCTTGAAATTTATTCTTTCCAGCCTCACCAATAAAATCTACAATCTCGCCTTCATGATTAGATTGTTTAATAACTAAGCGAGTTTTACTTTTCTTGGCTTGGCTTTTAAGCATCTGATTAATTTTAGCTAAAGTCACCACACCATAGATTCCCGGCTCACGTACCCCAAGAAGATTTAAATTTGGCCCGTGAATAATTAATATCTTTAACATTCGGCCTCATCAATTAACATTACCGGAATACCCTCACGCACAGGATATTTTTTAGCACATTTCTTACAAACAATCTTATTGTCCTTAAGTTCTACATCGCCTTTGCACGCAGGACAGGCTAATATATCAAGCAATTCCTTATCAATCATTTTACCTCCCCCTTACCTTTTGCCAAATAAGCTGTCCTTAATTCATAAAGCAAATTCTCAAGAAGTTCAGTTTCTTCCTTAATCAAATTATTCTTAGTTTTTTCTTGCAACATACCTAATGTATCAATAAGAAATTTTGCTTGAATCAAATCCTCTTCCACCTTTTCAGTTGCCGGATTAGCCATATGCCCAAGGGCAATAGATGCTTGCAAGGCAAGCGTGGTGATAAAAAATTTAAAATCAGCAACTGGAGGAACAAAATCATCCTTTGCTTTTGATGCCGATTTTTCCTTTTCTACATTCTGCTTCCAACTCTCATCAACTTTTTTTACCGTCTCATCCATGGTTTAATAGATTGTGATTCCGGCGTAGCCAACAACACTCCTATTGTCTCCACTTGCCTCGCCGCTGGTTTGATATTTTATTAATTTGCCTTTTTTCGCGCCTAATAATTTAGCGGATTTTATTAAAACCGCAATTGGTGCAAACCCGCACATAGAAATAGAGAACTGTTTAACTGCCTCTTCTAATTTATTTTCATTTAAAGCAACTATCTCATTTATCGCTAACGCATCATTCTTTTCTGCTATCTTTTGCGGCGCATAATGCGTCATATCTGAGCTAGCAATAAACATGAGTGAATCGCTTAAACCATTATCGCTGATTACGCTAGCCAACTCTTCTGCAAAACTTTTAAGCATATTTAAATCTTCAGTTTTAATAGCTATGGGAACAATCTTAAAATCTTTTCTAAAATACTGCAGTAAGGGCAACTGAACTTCTAAAGAATGCTCATCTTGATGCGCCAAGCAATCATCTTTTAAATATTTAGATTTACTTAAAAATAAACCTGCCAAATCGCTGTTAACCTCTACATTACCCAAAGGAGTCTGCCAATACCCGCTAGAGTTAATGCTAAAAGTTTCCCCCTGGCCCGTATGATTCGGGCCTAAAAGAACAATGGTATCTTTAATATTTACGCTTGCAATAGTCTGAGCAGCTACGCGCCCAGAATAAATATATCCGGCATGCGGCAAAATACAACCTATTACATCTTGCTTTTGCGCAGGATTATGGCTTTGCCTATCGCCCCGCTGTAGGCGGGGTGACTTATCTACAAAAGATGCAATAATTTTAATCAGCTCTTCGCCAGTTGCAGGATAAAACTGTCCAGCTACGCAAGGCTTGCGAATATTAGTTTGATCAATCATAAAGTTGGGATAAAAAATTGTAGCTCTTAACTAATGCTTCTGAGCTTGCCGGATGATGCGCCTCAATTATTTTTAAGCAATCCTTTTTTAAATAGGGCTTAAGCATCACAAAATCTATTTCTCCCCCTAAAGGAGCTAAGTGATCCTGACAACCCAGAATATCATGCAGATGCACACCAATCAACCGGCCTGAGTACTGCGTTAAAAAATCTTTATGTTTTGCCAACCCCAAATTTTCCATTAGTTGGGCGTGTCCCGTGTCATGCCAATAGTAAATTTGAGAATTATCAAACTTATTAAGAATAACACCAATTTCATTTATATCAGGAATTTCCCGATGATAAAAACGCGTTTCTACTCCTAAAAGCACGCCTTTTAATTTTGCGTAAACATTCAATGCGTCAAGGCTTTTTAAAACCTGAACAAGGTACTTAGCAGATACAAGTTGTCTTTGGCGAATCATCCTGGTTTTTAATTCTGCAAACTCTCGTGAATTCTTTAAACCTTGGTTATAAAGATCAATCAGTTGACGAGTATAATCAGGGACTTCAACTCTGCCGCAATGCAACACCACTGCCTTCGCCCCTAGAAAATTAGCCATATCAATACTACGTTTTGTAAATTTGATTGCCTTAGCACGCTCTGCCTCATCCAAAGAAGCTAAGGAATAACAATCCGGCAAAGCTAAATCGCGGCTAACCCCATCAGGAATAGGGCAATAATTATGTAGGCTTGTAATATTGATACCCAACTTACCTGCACTTGCAGAGATCTGTTCAACCATCTCTGAGGTTAAATTAAAACTCAGCTCAATAGCTTTAAAACCAAGTTGGCTTATTTCAAAGAGCAACTTCCCGCCATTACTAAAACGATAGGCGTTCCAAGAAGTAGAGATTGCTAAAGCCATTTTTATCTTCTAGTTTTAGCTTTCTTTCTTTTGCGTTCGCTAGGTTTTTCATAATGCTTGCGATCGCGCACTTCCCGCAAGATCCCTTCCTGCTCAATCTTCCTCTTAAAACGGCGCAAAGCAGATTCAAAAGACTCATCTTTTTTGACTTCAACCTGTGACAATATAATCATCTCCTTTCGATTTAATTTAAGCTTTTAATATACCACTCTTTTTACTCTATTTCAAAAGAAATTATGATATTAAAAGAAAGTTGGAGATAATCCAACTCTTTGGGAAAGTTAGGGAATGGCGCGGCGTCATTAACGCTCCTTAATGCGATATTTCTCAGGTAATCATTGGTAGATGACCTCTCATCAACTAAGCGTACACCCTTAATCAAGCCGTCATTAGAAATAATAAACGAAATATAAATTTCACCTGTTTCATTGTGAGTGTAGTTCTGATAGGCACTGCGGCGGATCTTCTCTCTAACAATTTGATAATAGCTAATATAACTGGGGTTATCAATTTTAGCCATCTCTATCGCAGGCAAAGTAATCTTCTTTTTTATCGCTATAGGATCAGGGCTGGTAAAGGTTGGTTTGGCAAAATTCGGAAGCTTGTCCAACATAGCCTTTGACCCCTTTAAGACATTCTCTCGTTCAATATAAGGAGGAGGAATTCTATTGGCCGTGCCGATTTTAGAATCAAGTTTTAGAAAAGGATCCTGTTTAGAAAACGGCTTTGGCGAGCTAGGATTAGTTAGCTGTTTAGGTATTAATTTAGCTGCTAACTCCTCTTTCTTAAGATACCTAACCTTTATCGTCTGTTCTTTTGGAGGAGGAGAAAATGGGTTTAGATGCGGGCTTTGTAAAAGAATAGCCCCATGCGTAAGTAGTGAAAAGGCAAGAGTAGCTCGCAGGATTCGATGGGAAGACATAACCTATTTTAACACGAAGAAACTTATCTTGCAAGGGGACGTGCTAAAAGGGGACACCATCGATGAACCCATGCCTCCCCAGAGCTGTTCCATTTCAAGGGTATCCCCTAACAGGACGTCCCCTTTTTTGGATGTCCCCTAAGAGGGCGTCTTTTTTCGGCGTCATTCGCTAATTAAAAAGTATAGTTTACTTTTAAGCTAAAATTTCTTTCAGGGCTAGGATAATAAAACTTCAAACCATCATCCACATTGACCCCGGCATTGTCAGAATATTGCTTTCCAAAAAGATTATTAATACCAAATGTAATTTTCAAATCCTTGCAATTCCAAGATAAATTAGTATCAGTGATCATATACCCATTCAGCTTAGAATAAGCGTTTGCCTGGTCGTTCAAATAATATCTAGATCCAACATAAGTACCGATAACATTAAAGGTGACATTCATTGGCAATATAAATTTTAACCCAATGCTTCCTTTATGCTTAGGCACTAAAGGTATTTCGTTTTTATTATATGGCCCCCCATCAAAATAG
>Ga0268280_1002407_pt1 | contig 10917 bp, 11 predicted proteins | sample saktaG_9_FD_190139 | JGI IMG/M metagenome (GOLD analysis project Ga0268280, IMG submission 190139) | Saline water microbial communities from Sakinaw Lake, British Columbia, Canada - sak_2011_5_24_40m | ecosystem: Environmental > Aquatic > Non-marine Saline and Alkaline > Saline ...
AGGCGCTGTAGAAAGCAAGCGACCCGCTGGCGCAGGCGCCCTCCACATTGATGATCGGTACTCTTTTGGGGAAAATCCCCTCGCTAACCAGCGGGGCCAGTGCAACCTGTCCCCGCACATTCATCTGACCCCGCATGCCCGGATCGTCTCCGGATGGCAACAACGTGTGCCCCCAACCACAGTTGGAGAATGCGGTGGAACCGATATCATTTATGTCGATCTTGCAGTCGTCCAGCACGCCTGTATATGCCATTTTAGTCAGGTCTTTGATCGACTTATCCCGCCATTTCTTGAATTGCGTTGAGTACGAACCGATAACATAAACATCATTCATAAGTAAACTCCTTCTTAGGAAGCATTGTTTTATACAGTTGTATCTTTTTATGACTCTAATTATGAGTTATTTATTTGCCTTTGAATACCGGATGTCTTTTCTCCAGAAAGGCGTTTATCCCTTCGAGCTTGTCTTCGCTGTTGAATAGTATGGCAGCCTGCGTGGCTTCAAAATGTACAGCCGCGGATACGGGCATCTGGACGCCCAGGTTAACACAAGCCTTGACGGCCTTCACGGCTAAAGGCGGCCTCTGAGACAGCCTTTTTGCCCACTTTTTAGCTTCTGAAAGAAGTGACTCCGGCGGAACAACCTTATTTATCAGGCCGAGGCGATACGCTTCTTCTGCATCAATTGTGTCACCAAAGAACAATAGCTCCTTAGCTTTTACTGTGCTCATCATGCGTGGCGCCCTGACTGTGCCACCGCTGCTGGGAATAAGACCAATCCTTATCTCAGCGAATCCGAAAACAGCCTGGCTTGAAGCGATTATGAGGTCGCATACCAGGGCTAACTCGAAACCTCCTCCAATGGCCAGACCGTTAATGGCTCCTATCACCGGTTTGTCCAGGTTTTCAAACTTGTCGAAAAGAACCGGCGGTTTACCTTTTCCTAAATGCTTTGCAATACCCCCGGTGGATAATACTTCTTTAACATCTGCTCCAGCCGAGAAAGCACGTCCGGCGCCGGTAATAATCACCGCTCTAATCGAATCATCGGCGGCTATCTCATCCACAATCTGCTCGAGCTCGAGGGCCATTTTCAAATTGAAAGCGTTGAGATCGTCAGGCCGATTGAGCGTAATCAGGACTAGGCTATTTTCTTTTTCATAAGTTACAGCTTCGTAGGGCATACTAAAACCTCCCGGATTTTAATCGACCATGGTATAGCCACCGCTGACGCTGAGCACCTGACCTGTCACCCAGGTGGAGATATCCGAGGCAAAGAAAGCTGCGGCGTTGGCGACATCTGATGGTACCCCTAATCGCTCCCAGCCCCTGGATAGCGGATACATTCGGAACCAATCTTTCAATTTCTCGTCTGCAATCTCAGTGATAGTACCTTTCTGCGGGGTGGCTCCCACTGAAACACAGTTAACATTTACTCTATAACGCCCAACCTCCTTGGCCAGCGCTTTGGAGAAGCCCACGATGCCCGCCTTGGCCGCGGAATAAGTGGTCAGCCTTGGCTCGCCCACGCGGCCTGCATCGGATATGATATTCACTATTTTTCCGTATTTCTGCTGAATCATGTAATTGATGACTGCTCTGGTGCAATTCAGCACCCCGAAGAGGTTAACGTCTATAGTCCCATCCCAGTGTTTTCTATCGGTGGATGCAAAGGTGGCGCCGAGGCCTTCGATCATTTCAGAAAGAAGCGCTTCGGGAAGCACCCCGGCGTTGTTTACCAGGATGTCCACTCTCCCAAATTGGTCGGCGGCCTTCTTGGCCATAGCCGTGACCTCAGACTCTTTGCGTACATCAGCCTGTATACCTATTGCCTCACCGCCCATAGCGGTAATTTCGTCAACGACTGCCTTGGCGCGGTCGGCGAAGAAATCGTTGACAATAAGCTTGGCTCCTTCCCGTGACAGGGTTAATGCGATTTCCCGCCCTATGTGCCTGCCGGCGCCGGTAATCAGGGCTACCTTGTCCTTAAGTAATAAGTCCATATTTCACCTCCTTGGGGATCAGATAGAAATTTGATTTTGCCTTCGTGATCATGTTAGTCAGTTTAAACTCCCATAAATACTGTTTCACTAATGAATAACCTTTGTTTCACGTAACCTGCTGATTTCGGAAACACTGAGGCCCATATTTCTCAAGATTTCATCTGTATGCTGTCCTGCGGACGGGGGACTAGTTCTCAGAGATCCCGGCGTATCGGATAGTTTAATTGGAACCCCAACATGTTTTTCGCGTTTCTTGCTAACGGGATTTTCCATTTCAACGATCATATTGCGATGTATGAACTGCGGACACTCGGCAGCTTCATCCATATTGTGGACTTTTGCTACCGGAACATCACACTTAGTTAATATATCGAACCATTCTTCTCTTGTCTTTGTGTGAAAAACCTCTTCCAGTACTTGGCGGATCTGTTGCCGTTTCTCCACATTGCCTTGATCAAATATCAGTTCCTCATGCCCCACAGCCTTACATAAACTGGTCCAGAACTGAGGGATAATGGCTGATATGGATACATATCCTCCGCCTTTTGTCTCATATACACCGTAATCGGCCTGCTTTTCAATATGAACGGTATCGCTGGTGATTGAGTTTTCGCGGTCGAACCAGTGCATGGCAAAGGCCTGCGACATTATGGCGACTGCACCATCCGCTATGCCGATGTCAATGTATTGACCCTTACCGGTACGCTCTCTGGCAAGTAAAGCCATGGTAATGCCCAGTGCCGCGAGCGAGCCTCCACCGGCGATATCGCCTATAAAGTTGGATGGTATTACGGGGAACCCATTCTTATCACGTATTACGTCCAGAACTCCTGCCGTTGCTATATATGACAAATCGAATCCCGGGAGATTCACGTAAGGGCCATCTTGACCGAATCCGGATAACGAGCAATACACGATCCTGGGATTCATTTCTTTTATGGTATCGTAATCTATTCCCATACCCTTTGTTACCTTAGGCCGGTAGCCTTCAAAAATCACATCTGCTCCCTTCGCCAGCTCATGGAATAGCTGTAATCCCTCCTTCGATTTTAAGTTTAGTCCGATACTTTTCTTGTTGCGGTCAAGGCGTCTTGTTGCACGTAAACGATCTAATATAGGTTTGGGTATAAGTTCCTCTGGTATATAACGTTCGACCTTTATTACCTCTGCACCCATATCAGCTAATAACATAGTACAGAATTGCCCCGGTATAACCATGGTTAAATCTAATACCTTAATTCCTTCGAGTGCCAACATCAGATTACCTCCTAACAAGTTTTGAATTTATAATTTGGCTGCATTAACATGCATGAGTTTCGCGGTATTAACTAAATTCAGTAAAAAGAGCCGTCAACATGTCTCAGAACGTGTCCATTGCCGGCCTCTACCCAGCCTCAGGAACCAAGGGTGCACGTCTTTTCCTTCAGTTCCCGCGACCGCGAACGCATTCTCTAGACCACATCTCCTTTTTCAAGCATTTCCTTAATCTCTTCAGCTTTGTAACCTGCTGCCAGCAGTACATCTTTAGTATGCTGACCAAAAAGAGGGGCGAGACTTCTCACCTGGCCGGGCGTATCGGATAGCTTGATAGCCATTCCCAACTGTTTAATACTACCCAGGGTAGGATCCTTTATCTCTATTACCATGTTACGAAGAAGTACTTGAGGATCACGAACAGCTTCATCAAAGGTATTAACTTTAGAGATGGGTACATCCTTGGTCGATAGGAAACTGACCCACTCATCACTCGTTCTGGTCAAGAAAACCTGTTCCAAATATGAAGATATCTCTGCCCATTTATCACCTTCGGGCTTGCTATAAAAATGTTGCGGTTGGCAGTGGTCAGCAAGGTAATCTTCTTTCCCCAGAGCTCGGCAAAGGTTTTGCCAAAACCACGGCTCTATGGCACAAATTACAATATATGTATCGTCCTTGGTTTTGTATGTTTTGGAGTAGGGATAAGCATTGTGCAGGACAGTTTCACCCCGTTTAGGCAATATTCCATCACGGAAGTAGTCTACAGACAAATTAGTTAAAAAAGTCATGACCCCATCGGTATAAGATATGTCGACATACTGCCCCCGCCCTGTGTTGCTTCTGGCCAGCAAAGCGATTAATACACCCATAACGCCATGCAGGGAAGCTCCGGCAAAATCGCCTAACAAATTCATAGGCGGAACGGGTGGGCCCTCCCTATTGCCGAAAAGGCTGAGAGCTCCGGCAACAGCCAGGTAATTGCCATCATGGCCCGGCAAATTTTTGTATGGACCGTCCTGACCGTATCCACTGAAAGAACAATAAATAATACGAGGGTTTATTTCTTTGATAGTCTCATAGTCTATTGCTAAACGCTTGACAACGCCGGGTCTAAAACCCTCAATAATAACATCAGCCTCCTTCGATAATCTGTGAAATATCTGGCGACCAATTTCAGACTTTAAATTCAGCCCTATACTCTTCTTATTACGATTTAAAGCATCAAAAGCAGCTTCCCGTCTTCGCTCTTCGCCCTTCGGTGAAGCCTGGAAGTTCAGCGCATTGGGAGCAGCATTCTCGACTTTAATCACCTCGGCTCCAAAATCACCCAGGATCATAGTGCACAGGGAATTTGGTACATATTGACCGAGATCGAGAATTCTAATACCGTTTAAAGCCAGCATCTTTTTCTCCTTTGAACCAATGCCCAGCAATTTATTTTTGTGGCGACATAATGTCTGAAATTTTGTCTAATCTGATGATGGCAGGGCTTTTGGCTGCTGCAATTCCATATCCTTGCCACAGCACTGTGCGGTTCCCGCGCCGGCCTTGGTACAAAGAACCTCGGTCCCGCAGGCCGCGCACTTGAATCTCTTACCAAGCTGGTTAGCCATATGTATCTCTCCTGTTAAATAGCTGTGTTTACTTCTTCTGTTCCATAGGCTGGCCGCAACAGGCGATGGCGCCGCTGCCGCCTTTAGTTACGATGAACTCGGACCCGCACTTGGGGCAGACATATTTCTTGCCCATTTGATTTGGCATGGTCGCTAAATCCTCCTTTAATGGCCGAAACCCGAATTAACAAACCTTAATAAGTTCCTAAAGCTCCATTTCCTTAAAATCGTCGGCAATGATCAGTTTTGCTTCGGTCATCTTCTGAACATCTTCAACTGTGATTCCGGGGATGACTTCTTTTAAAACCAGACCTTTTGGTGTTACTTCTATAAGGGCATAGTTAGTAACGATAAAATCGATGCACTCTTTAGCAGTCAAAGGATATTCGCACTTTTTTAAAATCTTCGGATCGCCACCCGGTGTGACGTGTTCCATGGCAATAATCACCTTTTTAGCGCCGACAGCCAGGTCCATCGAACCGCCGATGTTACCTGTATTTCCCAGGCCTCGAGCCGGATTGTTCCAGCCGGCAAGGTCGCCTTTCTCAGACACCTGCAGCGCACCCAGCACTGCAACATCCATACGGCCGCCTCGGATCATGGCAAAGGATGTCTCAACGTTGAAATAGCATGATCCGGGGAGATCACAAACATGTTGACAGCTCGCATTAATACGGTCGGGATCGACATCACCCTCTTCTGCCAACGGTCCGCACTTAAGCATGCCGATCTCGGACTGTATAGTAATGTCACGACCTTCTATCCAGTTAGATACCAGTGTCGGTATGCCGATGCCCAGGTTCACGTAGCTGCCATCCTCAAGCATATTGGCTATACGCAACGCGATCATTTCACGCTCAATAGGCGGCATCTCAGGTAAAAAGACTTTACTCTTGGTCACTATGTTATTCTCCGCTGGATATTTTTAACTTGCTAAACCGCTACACGATTAAATTCAGGCCTACCTGTCTCGATTACGCGCTTTACGAATATTCCCGGTGTATGGATAAAGTTTGGGTCGAGTTCTCCCACTGCTGTGAATATCTCAACCTCTGCAATCGTCACCCTGGCAGCCATTGCCATAGCGTTATTATAGTTTTGTGCCGTGAAGCGATAGATAAGATTGCCTTCAGGGTCGCCCTTCCATGCATGTACAAAGGCGTAATCCGGCTCCAGGGCGTTTTCAAGGATGTTTTCTTTCCCCTTAAAAACCCGCATCTCTTTGCCCTCTGCGACAACGGTTCCTGCGCCTACAGGAGTGTAAAAAGCCGGTATTCCTGCACCGGCACAGCGTAGTTTCTCGGCAAATGTACCTATGGGAAATATCTCAAGCTCAATATCCCCTTTCCTTACAGCTTGCTCAAAGGCATGGTCCGCACCCCTGGTAGCTGAGCGCGGAAATGGATAACTGCAGATCGCCTTTTTGATCTGGCCGTTGGTTACAAGCTCCAGCATTTCTTCATTCCCCGTGCCAACCTGCTGAACGACCACCGTCAGATTCTTTACACCTTTCTTAACCAGCGCCTTTGTGAGCGCAGTAGGTTTCCCTGCCGAAAAGAAACCACCGAAGGCGATTACAGCGCCATCAAAGACATCTGCAATGGCTATATCTGTATTCGGGCATAATTTATCCATTAACCCAATCCTCAGCTTGGTAAATTGCGATAGTATAATAACAATGTGCATAAGGTTTGTCAATACATGTTTAATGACTATTGACAAAACTTATAGTAACTGTTATTGTAGTATCCTAATTAGCCGTTTTAATATTTACGCCAATACATTTTTATTTGGGCACAGGTGATGCATCTATCAATTGGGTTGGTGAAATTTAGGGTAACGTTTATCGAATCGGCTTTTAAATCGGATTGTAGTGGCATGTTACAGGTAGTTTTGTGCCGGGTGCAGCCGGTCTATATAGAGGATTGGACGGCTTTGATCAGCGCCGCGTATTCGGCATAGAGGAAATATAGTCTGAGATCAGTCAGAGAAGGAGGCATGAATGAAGGACAAAAAGAAGCGGTTCTTTACCAGGGCTGAATTGGAGGACATGGGTACTCCGACCGTGGATTTAGTCCAGCAGGCCATTGATGCCGGTGAACTGGAAAAGGCTAAAAAGCTGGCAAGAAGAATGTTCCGAGAGTTTTCTTTCCAGCATGATGCCTGGGTGAATTGGATAACAACGTTATCGAGCTATATCTATAGACATAACGGGGATGAAGCCGTTTTTGAAGCGGTATCTGAATGCTTAGAAGAGCTGTCCATTGCTGCGGATGCTTACCGCAGTCAGGACCCGGGGCGTCAGGCTCAGATGCTGGCTGCCGGCTTAAGAGCTCATTTAACGCCGGTAGTAGTGGAGGAAGATGATGAAAAATTTACTGTGATGATGTCCCCCTGTGGCAGCGGGGGAAAGCTCATATCCAATAAGAAATATGAAACTTCAAAGAACTTGGCCAGGATTAAAAAACCGCAGAGAATAACTTTCGGCAGGGGCGATTTCCCTATTTATTGCGCTAATTGTGCAATTGAGAACATCGTCCCCATGAAAAAAACAGGCTATCCTATCTGGGTAACCGATGTGGCGGAAAAATTAGGGGAAACACCCTGCAAGTTGCATATATATAAAGACCCCGATGAAATCCCTGCCAAATATTACGAGAGGTTTGGGTTAAAAAAACCGGCTCCGAAGAAGAGCAAGTAGATCGATTAGTTACATGCAACATTAATAGATCATTGATTGCCAAGTCTGTTGACAGATCAGGATTAAATTAATTTGAAGGAGGAGAACATGGAATCAACTGCTGAATCAACGCAATCTCAGAAGACCTATTCAATCACTAATGGCCAGAAGGCCAGTATTCTCATCGTCATGTTATTGCTGATGATGATCAATTACGCTGACAGGTCGATCCTGTCTGTGACGTTGCAGCAGATCAAAGTTTCACTCGGTTTATCCGACACGGAACTCGGCGCAATACAAACTGCATTCCAGATCATGGTTGGCCTGGTTACAATCCCGCTTGGCTGGCTGATCGATCGCTGGAGCCGGCGCAAGCTGGCCGCCATAATGGCACTGTTGTGGAGTACGACGACCTTTCTCACCGGCCTGTGCACAAATTTCGTCAGCCTGATCGTTGTCCGGGCGGCTGTAGGCCTGGGAGAGGACGGCTTCACAACCCTTGGATCAGGCTGGCTGTCAGTGGCATTCAGCAAGACTAAAAGAGCAATCGTGGCCGGCGTCTTTGGCATGGGTGGCACCGGCGGCACTGCACTCGGCATGATAGTGGGCGGAATTATTGTTACTAAGACGGGAATGTGGCAAATGCCGTTTTTCATATTCGCCATCCCCGGTATCATCCTGGGCATATGGGCACTCTTCCTGAAAGATTATCGGAGCCCGAGACAGGAAGGAGAGGCCTGGTTCAACAGGCAATACTTCAAGGGCTGGATACAGTGTTTTAGAATAAAGTCATATTTATTTACGGTATTGGGACACATGTGTTTTGGTTTGATGGCGTTTACCTGGGCCGGCTGGCTGCCCGCTTTCATGATGCGTGCATATGATATAACTGCCGCGCAGGCTGGAAGCATAGTGGGGTCCGCCGCTCTAATGGGCATCTTGGGCGCACTAACTGCCGGTTTCGTTGCGGATGCCTGGTACAGAAAGAACAAGGGGGCGCGTATTTATGTAATGACCATAGCTCAGTTCCTGTTTGCCTGCCTGGTGGGCGCTGCAATCTACTTCATGGGTTCGATATCGATACCTGCTATAACCGGTATTCTGTTTGCATCAATGTTCGTAATCGGTATTGCAACCTCCATTATTTTCAGTCTTACAATGGATGTTACGCCGGTCTCTCACCGATTCTCTTCTTATGGTGTTCTCGCGACGTGCGTATTCGTTGTAGGTGCGGTAGGCCCGTCGATCGTGGGCGCTATTTCTGACGCTGTCGGGGGTGGAGCTGCCGGCATACGCGCCGGGTTCCTCTGGCTGCTTCCCATCTCCTTTTTGGCTGTGGTTTTCTATGCCATCAACTGGAAATTCTATCCAAAGGAGAGCCAGCTGGTGAGCGACACTGTGTTAGCTGAGAAATAGCGGCATTCTATTATTGAATGGGAGAAAATGGCAACGGCGGAATACCAGGGGCAAAACAATGGATTTGCCGGGAAATTTCGCCGTTGCCAGGTTCAATGGTTAGGAGATGCATTATAGCTTGAGACAATAGGAAACAATACTTTGCGGAGAGTCGACCGCCATTAGTTAGAAGGTATGATTGAATGGTGTTGTAAATCAACTATTTTATGGAGGAAATCAGAATGGCAGGACCGTTGACAGGAATTAAAGTGCTTGACGTCGGTGCTTTTGGAGTAGGCCCCGTGGCGTGTGGCTTGCTTGCACTTATGGGTGCTGAGGCTATCCGGATCGAGCCGCCAAGCTTGGACGGGCTGATCTTTATTGGCGTTATTGTGGGTGGCTATGGGCAGAGCTATATAAGCAGTCACTACAATAAGAAAAACATAATAATAGATTTAAGAGATGCGAAGGGGAAGGAGTTGGGCATAAAACTCATCCAGTGGGCTGATATTGTAATTAATAACCGGCGGCTCGGGGCGCTTGATAAGATAGGTTTAGGCTACGATGTAATGAGTAAAATTAATCCACGGGTGATCTATATTGAGAGCACATCTTATGGTACTAAAGGGCCCTGGTCCAAGTATGCTGCTGCCGACCACTTCGTACAGGCGGCGTCGGGTTTCGCCAGCATAAATGGAAAAGAAGATGGTGAGATGGAAATATTCAGGTATGTCGCACTGGCGGACTGCAATGCTTCGCTGACAATCACGGCGGCGGCATTAAGCGGACTGATGGCCAGGGAAGTCACAGGTAGGGGACAAAAAATTGAGACTTCACATCTGCAGTCAACCATGTCCATGCAGCTAAACCGGATGTCTGAATTTTTTGCTGCTGATGTGAATCCCCAGAGATTGGGAAGCGCGAATATTCATATTGTTCCCTCTCAAGCTTTCAGGACCTGGGACAACAAATATATAAATATAAGCGTACATAAAGAGCGATACTGGCCGAAGTTATGCAAAGCACTGGAATTACAGAGCCTGCAGAACGATCCCAGGTTCAAGACGAACGCTCAAAGGGTTAAAAATCGCGCTGAATTAATCCCGCTAATACAGGAAAAGATAGCGGACAAGCCTGCGTACTGGTGGAAACTTCATCTGCTGAGATGCGACGTGCCGCATGGGACTAACTATGACTATGAAAACCTCGTAAGTGATCCACATGTGCAGGCAAACCAATGGCTGTTCGATATGGACAGCATGTTTGGAGCCTTCAAAGGGTATGTCGCTCCCTGGAACTTCAGTAAAACCACGACAGAAAAAATGACACCTACGGTGAAACCGGACCAAAATCGTGAAGAGATACTGAAAATGCTGAACGCATAGAGCGATACACGGTTAATAGCGAATAACTTGGAAAGGAGAAGGAAATGGCAGAAGCAAAAAAGCCCGAGGTTCTTGGAGGAACAAAGGTAATTGATTTAAGTGAGGATATGGCCGGTCCCTATTGTTCTATGCTTCTGAGTGATCTCGGCGCAGAGGTGATTAAAGTTGAGAGCATCGAGGGTGATGCCGCCAGGCAGTTCGGGCCTCTCCTAAATGGTGAAAGCTCTCTTTTCATGTGCTTGAACCGTAACAAGAAGAGTATCGCCGTAGATCTGAATAAGCCTGAAGGCAAGGAGATAGTATATCAACTGGCTCGCAGTGCTGATGTATTCTTAGAGAGCTTCGATACAGGCTATGCGAGTAAACTCAGTCTGGGGTACGAAGATATAGTCCCGATAAAACCTCAGGTGGTGTACTGCTCGATATCCAGCTTCGGCGAAACCGGGCCTTATAAAAACAGGCCTGCATCCGAACTCGAATTGCAGGGGCTTTCCGGATATCCACAGTATCTTGGTGAACCTGGTGAGGAGCCCGTCAGGCTCGGAGCGGACGTAGTGGCCATCACAAGCGGTATACATGCGATG